>JAEEGI010011443.1_pt1 | contig 19140 bp, 19 predicted proteins | sample 8958751 | NCBI WGS metagenome assembly JAEEGI01 (sample SAMN16246545, study PRJNA631951) | gut metagenome | biome: gut microbiome; feature: rumen; material: KS-attached | host: Bos | place: Iran: Karaj | collected 2018-10 | reverse complement strand
GAAAATGGTGAGGACATTGGCGATCGTGAGACGAAATTGAACGTGCTTCAGAACCGTATCGGTATCGAAGTGGGCGTCCTCTTCTAAGCCAATCGGATGCACAAAAAAAGCAGAGCAGCCAATGGGCTGCTCTGCTTTTTTTATGGAAATCGGAGATTAAAAGAACTTGTAGCCGATGGTCACCATAAACATGTTCTGCTTGGTATTGTCGATGTTGCTGAAATCGAAGGTCTCGCCGAGGGAAGTCTCATTCATGGCATCAAACATCTTGCTCAGTCCGAAGTTGTAGTTGATGTCAAGGGTGACGCGTTTCAGCACGTCAACGCCGAGGCCGGCTTGCACGCCCCATGCGATGGTTTTGGGGTCGAAGTCGTCCTTACTGGCCACTTCCTGTTGCATGTCCTGATCGGGTTGTCCTTCGATGCTGACCTTGTAGTCGGCCACGGTTCTTGACTTCAGGGTGAAGTTGGCTGTGGGGCCTACTTGGGCACGTAGGGTGACAACGTCGAGATCAATGATGTTGAAGCCTACCATGACGGGGACCTGAAGGTTCATCGAGTTCAGGGTGAGGTTGGCTTCGGCGCCCGTGGGCAGGTTGAAGAGGTTGCCTTCTCCAGTTCCGTTGACGGTCACGTCAAAGATGTTGGAAGTTTGAAAGTACAAAACTTCAGGTTGTACATAGACACGGCCAACGGTGACGCGGCCAAATACGCCAGCAGTGAAATGGTTCATGAATCCTTCTTTGATGTCGGCTTTGTTGTACGACAATTTCGCAGTCTGGAAACCGACTTTAGGTCCGATGGCGAGGTCGATACCGCCGCCAGCGAATGCTGCACTACCCATCATCAAGAGGGCTGCAATCAGTAAGAATGTCTTCTTCATTTTGATTTGTTTTAGTGAATGATTTAGAATGATTTGGCGACAAAAATAAGAATCATTTTCGGATTTTGAGGAAATGTCGTCAAAATAAATTATTTTTGTAGGTCTAAAATTTGTTATTATGAGAAAAACTTTGTTGATTATCAGTTTGGTAGCGGCTATGGCCATGGGCGCCAATGCTCAAACTGGGAATGCCAGGTTTGGCATTAAATTAGGGCCTACTTTAGATTGGGCAAGCTCGGGTTCTACAGCGGCCACAAACGATGGTTTCAGGTTGGGAGGCAGCTTGGGTTTGGTCTGCGACTACTATGTTACAAGTAATGTCGCGGTTTCGTCAGGCGTGAGTCTCAATTTCCTTCGGATGAAGTACACTTTCACCGATCGCCGTCGAGTTGAGGACTTCTTGGAAGAGGCAAATGTGCCTGTGTCGCGCCGTGTAAAAGCCACCAATATTGAGATCCCGCTGAAAGCCAAGTTTAGGTTGGATGTGGCTGAATCGTTAAAGGCTTATGCCGAGGCGGGTGTGGGCTTGAGCTTCAATTGTAAGGACTATGCCAAGGACAGTTATAGCTTTTATTGGGTGACATCCGAGGGTGAGAATTATGTCGATTGCACCAATCAGTATCGTCCTCTTCAGTTTTCCATGATTTTTGGTTTAGGTGCCGAATATGAAATCAACCGCGACTTCTCTGTTTTTGCCCAGTTGTCTTTCGACCATGCTTTCTCAAATGCTTTTGTCAGTGTTTTGGAAAAGCAGACGGGTAGCATTCTGCGTAACAATTACATTGGCATTGAGCTTGGCATCATGCATTAAGGAATAGTTCTTCCTTTTAGAGGCACAAAGAAAAAAGCCTGACGGAAATCCGTCAGGCTTTTTCTGTTTGTATTGTCAAGGTTTATTTCTTGTCTTTTTGACCCTCTTTCATGAGTTGGATGAGCACGCGGCGGTCGTATTCCGTCGGGTCGAGTTGCTTCACACCACCGATGGGTTCAAGGATAATTTGCGATTCATCAACTCCTAACTTTTTGAGTTCATCCATGATCTTGCGGCAGCGGTTTTCAGACAGGGTCTGGTTGTAGGCCGGCGTAGCGGTGGCGCTGTCGCACGAACCCGTCAGAAGGAGCTTGTAACCATTATCCTTGGCGACTTTGGCGATTTCTCTCAGGTTGACGATGTCTCTTCTCGACATCAGTTCATAAGAGTCGCGGTTGAAGAAGATCGAGAAAGGATAGCTCAGGACATCCTCGGCATTGGTATTGACAAACTTTACGATTGTGTCGTGAACGGTGACGGTGTCATGCACAAAGATGGGCAGGAGCTTCTTGATGGAATCCAATTCTGCGCAGCAGTCTTTGGGCAGGTCGTACTCTCTGCTGAAGTAATAAGTCACACCTAAAGAAGCAGTATAGAGGTTGTCAAATCTCTTAGGTCTGACACCAGCTTCATCAAACTCATAGGTCCAAGAGTCGATGGTCCATCTTTGGAAGGTCCAGTTGAGGTCGAGGTTGATGTCCCAGTGATCGGCCAGGCGGAAGTTGTTGCACAGGCCGAGACCAGCGGCCAATTCAAAGTTGTTGCCGTTAGCCTTGACGGATTCGTCCTTATTGGCTTTGTAGTTGTCGATCATCGACTTAATGGCGAAGAAGTCACTGGAGTTATAGGCAGCACCGGCGCTGACATAAAGAACGGGCGTCCAGATTCTTTCAGGATTGTAGTAGCCCTGGAAGAAATCGATGGGACTGAACATAAAGTCTGCCATCAGGTTGTGGTAACGCATCGAGGTGGCATAGATTTCATTATTACCAGTGCCCTCAACGGGGGTCGGGTCGTCACCATAAAGGAACTGCAGATGTTCAAGACCGATGTGTCTGCCACGGATGTAGCTGTTGATCTTGGTGTTGTCGTATCTGAGTCTGACAGCGACTTTGTGGTTGATCCATTTGCCTCCATTGATAGAGAAACCGAAATTGGGATTGCCCCATTCAACGGCAGTGTAGCTCTTGTCGTATAATCCTTCCGGTGTTCTCATACTGCCTTGCCACCAGTTGACGGTAGCGTCAGCGGAGATGAACCAGTTTTTCCAGGCTTTGGTCGTCAGGTAACGAACCGAATCCACATGACCTGCAGCCATCACAGAGGTGGAAACTGCAAGTAATGCAATCATTGTGATAAATACTTTCTTCATTGCTTCTAATGTACTATTGTGTTAATATTCAATTCTCCAAATTGAGCTGCAAAAATAGACATTTTTTTTATACCATTTGAATAATATCGGAAAAAAGTGTGTTTTTCTTAATTAATTATTTTGCAGAAAGTCGTTCCAGAGTGTTCAATACGAGTTTTCTTACGTAAGGATGATAGTCTATTGAGAATTTTTCCGTCACTCGGTTGGCCACGACCACACAGATGGTCAAGCAGTTGTGTCCCATCATCTTGCCGAGTCCGTAAAGAGCCGATGATTCCATCTCGAAATTGCAAACGCGCCATCCTTGGTAGTTGAAAGCTTCAATCTTGCGGTTGTTCTCGGGATAGCTGAGGTGCATCCTCAAAGTGCGACCTTGAGGCCCGTAGAATCCTGGGGCAGTTGCGGTTACGCCTTGGTAATAGCCTTGGGCCAAACGTTCGAACAATTCCTTTGAACCTTCTACGGCATAGGGGAGCGGCAGGTCTTTCGGATAGTTCATCTGTTCGATGAAGGCGTCGCGAAGGGCTGTTTCATTCACCTCTTTATGTTTCTCGTAGAAATACAGCAGACCGTCCAAGCCGATGGCATATCGGGTGGCTACATAGCTGTCGTCGACTTCGATGTCGGGCTGCAAAGCGCCGCAGGTACCAAGGCGAATGAGGTTCAAGGTGCGATGCTCTTCCTTCGGCATCCTTGTCTTCAAGTCGATATTGGCCAAGGCATCGAGTTCGTTCATCACGATGTCGAGGTTGTCGGTGCCCATGCCAGTGCTAAGAACTGTGATGCGCTTGCCATTGAAGTAGCCTGTGCGGGTGACGAGCTCTCGGTTTTGTCGTTCAATCTCAATCTTGTCGAAGTATGAGGCAATTGTGATAACGCGACCTGGGTCACCAACCAAGATGACATCATCAGCCAGCTGGTCGGGATGTAGGTTTAAGTGATATATTGCGCCCTCGTTATTGAGGACAAGTTGTGATGCGGGAATGGGTTGGCTCATATCTTTTTCATTTTGAAGCTGCAAAGATACGAAATAATTTGAAATGACGTTTTTTTCACGATGGCAGCCGAAAAATGGACTATCTTTGCGCAAATTTGAAAGGTGATGAAAGAAACAGTCATTAAAAATATCTCTATTGGTGACGAGTTACTGATTGGTCAGGTGATTAATACGAACGCGGCCTGGCTTGGCGAACATTTGTCCGCATCGGGCTTTCAGCTGGATTCTTCGTTGACTATCGGCGATTCCGAGAAAGCCATACTAGATGCCTTCAATGCATGTATGGATGCTGATCTTGTTTTGGTTACTGGCGGGTTGGGTCCAACGGCTGACGACATCACTAAGCCGACCGTATGCAAGTTTTTCGATACGGAATTGGAGTTTTGTCAGGAGGCCTACGACAATGTGGTTGCCTTGTTCAAACGTCGAGGCTTCCAAATGAGCGAGCGTAATCGCGGCCAAGCGATGTTGCCAAAGGCATGTGAATATATACCTAACACGTATGGTACTGCTCCATGCATGTGGTTGGAGAAAAATGGAGTGGCTTTTGCCTTCATGCCTGGCGTCCCATTCGAGATGAAAGGCATTTTTACAGATGAGTTGTTGCCACGCATCAAGCAACGCTTCCATGCCGTACCCTACGAAAAGCGCGTCATTATGACCACTGGTATAGGTGAGTCGTTTTTGGCCGATAAGATTAAGGATTGGGAAGAAGCTTTGCCCGATTTCCTTTCTTTGGCTTATTTGCCTCAGCATGGCATGGTGCGCTTGCGGTTGAGTGGCCGACATGAGGATGCCCAGGTGCTTCATGCGACATTGGACGATCAAGTCGATAAGCTCACACATTTGATTTCCGACTACATCTTTGCCATGCAGGACCAACCTATCGAACGCACAGTTTTTGATTTATTAATTAATAAGGAAAAGACTTTCGCCTTGGCTGAAAGTTGCACGGGTGGCAACATTGCCCATGTCATCACCTTGATTCCAGGTAGTTCAAAGGTGTTCAAAGGTGCGGTGGTTGCCTATGCGAATACGGCGAAGACCAAAGTGCTTGGTGTACCCGCCGAAATGATAGAGAAGCATGGTGTGGTGAGCCAGGACGTGGTCGAAAGCATGGCCAAGGGCGTTCGCTGTCTTATGGAAGCTGACTACGGTGTGGCTACGACAGGCATTGCCGGACCAAGTGGTGGTACGGACGAGAATCCCGTCGGCACTGTGTGGATCGGCGTGGCTTCGGCCTTGGGTGTCGTCTCCAAGTGCTTCAACTTCGGCAAGGACCGAGAGAATATCATTAATCGCGCAACGATAGCTGCTTATGAGATGCTTAGACAAGAGTTAATTGGATGAAAATGAAAAATATAACTAAAGCTTTAGCCCTATTATTCCTCTTTCTCATCATGGCCTCCTGTCATGAGCAAGAGGCTGCCTACAAGTCGAAACTGAACATTAAGCCCGAATCGTATGACCTTGAGTTCGACCGATACGAAGAAGTGCTTTTTAACCTTGACACAGCCCGTTTCCAAGAGGAACTGATGAAGATACAGGACCGATACCGTGTGTTTCTCAGCGGTGACCTCAACAATTCGGAAGCGGTGCAATACTTGAAGGATTTTGCTACTGATCCATTTAGCATCCTCCTGTATAACAAGGTGAAAACCGCTTTTCCCGACCTCAAACAAGTTGAGCCTGTAGTGGAAGATGTGTTTGCACATTTCCATTATTATTATCCGGACATTGAGCTACCCAAAAAGGCTTTTACTTGCATTACGGGTGTTCATCCCGATGAGCCACCGGTTCAAATCATCAATGACCAACTGGTGATTTCCTTGGACTGGTATCTTAACGATGAGGAGACCTATGACCAAATCGGGATGCCGAGGTATATGTCGTTGCGTCGTAATAAGTTGACCTTGGCCAAAGAAGTGGCCGAGCAACTCTATATGTATTATCTATATGAATGGCGCAAGCAAGGTCAGGTGCTAGGAGAGATGGTTTTTTATGGCCGACGCAATTTCTTCATCGAGGCGATGTGTCCTGAACTTCCCGATAGTGTTTTGCTTGGCTATTCATCTGACCAATGGCGATGGGCTGTTGAGAATGAAGGACAGGTATGGGCCGACATTGTGGGCAACCGCCGGCTTTATGAAGCAGGTTTGGATACCTACATGATGTTCTTCGGTGATGGACCTTTCACACAGGCATACAGCAATGACGCACCTTCAAGGTTGGGCGAGTTTTTTGGTTTAAACATTACACGTTCTTATTTCTCAAACAATGAGATTTCGTTCCAAGACTTGATGCAACGAAAGGATTTGCAGAATATCTTCCAGGATTCGGGTTATAAACCGAAGAAATAGTTTAGAGTTGAGTGTTTAGGGTTTAGAGTAGGGGCAGACTAGTGTGTCTGCCTTTTTTTATATATTATTGATTATCAAAAATATATCCGACAGCAAACGACAACAAACGACTACAGTCGACTACAAACGTTTGTTCAACGGCTTTTTCTTGACAAGGGTTGCATCTTTGCGGCATGAAACTTTAAAAACGAAGAATCATGTTAGTAAAAACATTTGGATGTGCCCTTTTCGGCATCGAAGCTATTCAGGTCACCATCGAGGTGAACATCGACAGAGGTATCAACTTCTTTTTGGTCGGCCTGCCCGACAACGCAGTCAAGGAAAGTCAGCAGCGCATTCAGGCTGCTATCATTAATCTGGGGTATTACTATCCCCACAAGAAAATCGTCATCAATATGGCGCCCGCCGACATCCGCAAGGAAGGTTCGGCTTACGACTTGCCTATCGCCATCGGCATCATGGCGGCCTCGGAACAGGTCAGCACCGACCTTTTGGAACAGTTTGTCATCATGGGTGAGCTCTCGCTTGACGGCACGCTCAAACCCATCAAAGGGGCTTTGCCCATCGCCATCAAGGCTAAACAAGACGGTTTTCGAGGACTTATTGTACCTAAGTCCAATGCGCGCGAGGCTGCCGTGGTGGAGGGCTTGGATGTGTATGGTGTGGAAAATATCCACGATGTGGTGTCGATCTTGAATGGAGAGCTCCTCAACCAGCCCGTGACCGTCGACATGGCTGAATCGTGGCAGGACATCAGTTTCGAATTCGACTTCAGTGATGTCAAAGGGCAGGAAAACATCAAGCGTGCCTTGGAGATTGCAGCCGCTGGCGGACATAATGTCATCCTCATCGGCCCTCCAGGCAGCGGAAAGACGATGTTGGCCAAGCGTATGCCCACTATCTTGCCGCCTTTGACGATGGCCGAGGCCTTGGAAACCACAAAGATCCACTCTGTGGCTGGGTTGATCGGACGTAACGCAACGTTGGTCAGGACGCGGCCTTTCCGCAGTCCACACCATACTATAAGTGACGCTGGCCTCGTTGGTGGCGGTACTTATCCGCAGCCTGGTGAAATCTCACTTGCTCATAACGGTGTGCTCTTTCTAGACGAACTCCCAGAGTTTAAACGCACTGTCTTAGAAGTCATGAGGCAACCAATGGAGGATAGGATCGTAACGATTTCAAGAGCCAAGATGACCGTGGATTTCCCTGCTAGTTTCATGTTGGTGGCGGCTATGAATCCTTGCCCTTGCGGCTATTACAACCACCCTGACAAGGAATGCACCTGCAAGCCGGGCATGGTACAGCAGTATCTCAACCGCATCAGTGGCCCTTTGATGGATCGTATCGACTTGCACGTCGAAGTCGTGCCAGTAGCTTATAAAGATTTGTCCGACAAGCAAAGAGGTGAATCAAGCGCGGCAGTGCGCGAGCGTGTTGTAAAGGCAAGGAATATCCAGGAGGAACGCTACGCCCAATATCCAGCTATCCATGCCAATGCACAAATGACCTCACAACTCATCCAGAAATATTGCGAGTTGGACGAGGACTGCCGCACTATCCTTAAAAATGCCATGAACAGATTGGGGCTTTCGGCGCGTGCATACGATAGGATTCTCAAAGTCTCCCGCACTATTGCCGATTTAGACAGCAGCGAGAACATTCAGGCTGGCCATTTGGCAGAGGCTATTAATTATAGGAGTCTGGATAGGGACAATTGGGGGAATTGATTATGGAAAATGTGAACGAAATAGTAATATACCAGCCTGATGAGATTATCAATTTGGAGGTTAGGGTTGAGAACGAGTCGGTTTGGCTGACTTTGAATCAAATTGCCTTACTTTTTGATAGAGACAAATCGGTGATATCTAGGCATATAGCCAATATTTTCAAGGAGAAGGAACTCTCCAAGGTTTCAACTGTTGCAAAAAATGCAACGGTTCAAATGGAAAACGGAAGATCGATTGTTCGACAGATGGATTATTACAATTTGGATGTCATCATATCTGTGGGTTATCGAGTAAAGTCTCAGAGAGGCACGCAATTCCGTATTTGGGCAAATCAGGTGCTTAAAGAATATCTGCTCAAAGGATATGCCATCAATAGCCAATTGACACAACTGGAACAACGGGTGGGCAAGAAACTATTGGATCATGAACAACGCATATCCAACAACGAAAAGCAAATCGGATTCTTTGTTCGTACGTCTTTGCCTCCTGTTGAAGGCGTGTTTTGTGATGGGCAAATCTTTGATGCGTATGTGTTTGTTTCTGATTTGATCAAGTCGGCCAAAACAAACATAGTCTTGATTGACAACTATGTGGATGAAAGTGTTTTGTTATTGTTGTCAAAAAGAAATAAAGGTGTTTCGGCAACTATCTATACAAAAGGAGTGTCGCAGGTGCTACAACAAGACCTACATAGGCATAATCTTCAATACGAGCCAATAGAAATCCAAATACATACGACAATACACGACCGCTTTCTTGTCATCGACAATACCGTGTATCACATAGGTGCATCGTTGAAGGATTTAGGTAAGAAACTGTTTGCCTTTTCTAAAATGGGGTTGGAAGGGAAAGAATTGTTGAATAAGATGTAGTATTGAATCATTCCTTTCTGTCCCGCCCCAGCAACGCCCCAATCCACTGACGGTTGAGCCTTGAGATGTTCTGCCTCTTGATGAGTTTCGGGCATTCGGCTTCGCAAGCATATGTGTTGGTGCAGCTGCCGAAACCCAGCTCGTCCATCTTCTCCACCATTTTCTTTGCGCGGTCGGCAACCTCGACTTGACCTTGCGGCAACAAAGCCAGGTGACTGACCTTGGCACCTACGAACAGCATCGCACTGGCGTTCTTGCAGGCGGCCACACAGGCACCGCAGCCGATGCATGAAGCGGCATCCATGGCCATATCTGCCATGTGTTTCGGAATCGGAATCATATTGGCATCAGGGACACCTCCAGTGGTGGTGCTAATGTAGCCTCCCGCTTGTATGATCTTGTCGAAGGCGGAGCGGTCCACCACCAAGTCGCGGATGATGGGGAAGGGTTTGGCACGCCAAGGCTCGATCCAGATGTCGTCGCCGTCTTTGAACTTGCGCATGTGGAGCTGACAAGTGGTGATGCCATCGTCGTTGCCATGCGGGCGGCCGTTGATATAGAGTCCGCACATGCCACAGATGCCCTCACGGCAGTCGTTATCGAAGCAGACGGGATGCGCAATGCGGTCGTTGATGAGTTGCTCGTTCAGGATGTCGAGCATTTCAAGGAAGGAGCAGTCGGGCGAGATGCCTTCCAGAGGATAGGTCTCGAAATGGCCCTTGGCGCGGGCGTTTTCCTGTCTCCAAATATGTAATGTGAACTTCATGGCTTACTTGTAATTACGGTTGGCGATTTGAATGTGTTCGTATACCAAAGGTTCCTTCTCCATGGTTTCAGGTTTGCCGTGACCCTGGTATTCCCAAGCGGCGACATACATGAAACGTTCATCGTCACGAAGGGTCTCGCCGTCAGCGGTCTGGTGCTCGGTGCGGAAATGACCGCCGCATGACTCCTCGCGATGCATGGCGTCATCGATGACGAGTTGCGCCAGCTCGAAATAGTCCTCTAAACGGCAGGCTTTCTCCAACTCGGGGTTGAACTCGTTGGCCGAGCCAGGGATGAAGACGCTTTTCCAGAATTCGTCTTCCAGCGCTGTAACCAGTTGTTTGGCCTTCGTAAGGCTTTCGGTGTTACGTGCCATGCCGCAGTATTCCCACATGATTTTGCCCAATGCTTTATGGAAATCGTCAACGGTTTTCATGGCAGAAGGTCCCTGAGCCTGTCGAAGGGCCGAATTCTTCATCAAATTGTCAATTCTTTGCCGCACCGCCTTTTCTGCCGCATCAAACTCAGGCGAGGTAGATGAAATCTTGCCCACATAGATCTGGTCGGCGAGGTAGTTCTGAAGAGTATAAGGCAAAACAAAATAACCATCGGCCAGTCCTTGCATCAGCGCGGAGGCACCAAGGCGATTGGCACCGTGGTCGCTGAAGTTGGCTTCGCCAGCAGCGAAGAGTCCAGGGATGGTGGTCTGCAGCTCATAATCGACCCAAAGGCCACCCATGGTGTAGTGGATGGCGGGGTAGATCATCATCGGAGTCTCATAGGGGTTCTCGTCAGTGATCTTTTGGTACATCTGGAAGAGGTTGCCATATTTCTGCTCAACGACATCCTTGCCCAAGCGTTGGATGGCATCGGCGAAGTCGAGGTAGACGGCGTAGCCCGTGCCTACGCCATAACCTGCGTCGCAGCGTTCTTTGGCGGCACGGCTGGCCACATCGCGTGGCACAAGGTTGCCGAAGGCGGGATAACGTCGTTCCAGGTAGTAGTCGCGGTTTTCTTCTGGTATCTCGGTGGGTTTCAACTTGTCCGCACGGATGGCTTCGGCGTCTTCTTTCTTTTTAGGCACCCAGATGCGGCCGTCGTTACGGAGACTCTCGCTCATCAGCGTGAGCTTGCTTTGGTAGTCACCGTGGACGGGGATGCAGGTCGGGTGGATCTGCACATAGCAGGGGTTGGCGAAGGCGGCTCCCTTACGGTGGCACACCCAAGCCGCACTGCCGTTGCTGTTCATGGCGTTGGTGGAGAGGTAATAGAGGTTGCCGTAGCCGCCTGTTGCCAACACCACGGCATGGGCTGCATAACGTTCCAAGTCGCCGGTGACGAGGTTGCGTACGATGATGCCTCGGGCGCGGCCGTCGACCACGACCAAGTCCATCATCTCGCTGCGCGTGTGCAGTTTCACCGTGCCTCGGGCGATCTCGCGGCTCAAGGCACCGTAGGCACCGAGCAGCAGTTGTTGTCCTGTCTGGCCTTTGGCATAGAAGGTGCGGCTCACTTGTGCGCCACCGAAAGAGCGGTTGTCGAGCAGGCCGCCATAGTCGCGGGCGAAAGGCACGCCTTGGGCCACACATTGGTCGATGATGGCACCGCTGACCTCGGCCAATCGATACACGTTGGCCTCACGGGCACGGTAGTCACCGCCTTTGATGGTATCGCGGAAGAGACGTTCCACGCTGTCGCCGTCGTTCTGGTAGTTCTTGGCCGCATTGATGCCGCCTTGGGCAGCGATGCTGTGGGCACGGCGTGGCGAGTCCTGTATGCAGAAGATGTCCACATTGAAGCCCATGGCACCAAGCGAAGCGGCTGCCGAGGCGCCAGCCAGGCCTGTACCGACCACGATAATGTCGAGTTTGCGCTTGTTGGCCGGATTGACCAGTTTTTGTGAAACCTTGTAATTTGTCCATTTTTCAGCCAACGGGCCTGATGGTATTTTAGGGTCTAAATTCATGTCAATCAAGGTTTATAATCCAAAATAAACGCCAAGTACCACAACGGTAAACATTAGACACACCACCCAGGTGTATATCTGGCCAAGCACTTCAATGGCTTTGCCATACTTGTAGTTGTACAGCCCGAAGGTCTGGAAGATGGCAGGGAAGCCGTGTCGCAGATGGAACCATACAACGGTGAAGAACACCAAGTAGGCAATAACAATGTGCAAGATCTTGAATTTCTCACGGGCTTGGTGGTAGAAGTCGGGCTCGACTTCTAGTCCAGCGGCCTCAAGGACGGCCTTGTCTTCTTTGTCGAAGTTGGTGAGCCAGTTCTCCTTAGCGGAGTATTCGCCGTGTTGCTCGGCATAACTGACGGCATCGGGTTGTGTTGTTTTCAAGGCTACGACATCTTCCGTTTTGGCCATATATTTCCCTTTCACCCAGCCTATTTTCACGAAGTAAAAGTCAGTGAAATGCATGATGAGGCAAGCGAAGATGAGGATGCCCGTCCACATCTGGATTTTGGATCCGGTGTGCGTTTTGGAGCGCTGCGGCTTATGGTAACCTTTGGGTCGTGCCATTTTGTTGGTCACGGCCAACCAAATGGCTAATACCGCGTGTAGTAACAGGGAGGCAAACAGGCCTATTTCCAGCACTTTGACGATGACGTAAGTGCCCATGAAGTGGCAAAAAGCGTTATACCATTCGCCGCCGTCATGTCTCAGGATGAGCAGGTTGGCGCTGGCGTGAAACAGCAGGAAGAAACTTAAAAAGGCGCCCAAGGCACCGACGAGGATCTTCTTGGAGATGGAATGAATCTTTGGGATGTTCATATTTGGGTTATTTCTGACGGCAAAAATACTGGTTTTTCGGGAGATGCACAAATTATTTGTTTTTACTTGTATTAGCGTCAAAATGTGTAACTTTGCACACAAGAACAATACTTATAAACCATGCTACAAAAAGGAACGAAAGCCCCTTACTTTGAAGGGCAAGACGAGAACGGCAACCTCGTCAAATTGACGGATTTTGCAGGAAAGAAATTGGTGCTCTATTTCTATCCCAAGGACAGCACCCCGGGTTGCACGGCCGAAGCCTGCGACTTGCGCGACAACTATGAGCGTTTTCTAGCTTTGGGCTATAACGTATTAGGTGTCAGCCGTGATAGTGCCAAGTCGCACCAAAACTTCATCGCCAAATACAATCTGCCTTTCCACCTCCTCGCCGACACTGACTTGACCATCCTGAAAGCTTACGAGGCATGGGGTGAGAAAAAGATGTACGGCAAGGTAACCGAAGGCACGCTGCGCACTACTTACGTCATTGATGAACAGGGTATAATCGTTGATGCCATAGGTAAGGTGGATACCAAGAACCATACGGCACAGATACTGTAAGAGCTATGAGATACTACGTTGTTGACGCCTTCACCGACCAACCTTTTGGCGGCAATCCCGCAGGTGTGGTGTTGCTTGATTCGGACGGTTTTCCCGAAGAAAAGCTGATGCTGCAAATCGCAGCGGAACTGCGCTATTCGGAGACGGCTTTCATCAGGCAGCACTCCGATAAGGAGTTTACTATCCGGTATTTCACGCCCAAAGCCGAGGTGGAGCTATGTGGTCACGCCACCATAGCCTCATTCTATTTGCTGCACCATGAAGGTTTGGCATCGGGGACATGCTTATGCCATACGCTTGCCGGTGATTTACACATCGAAGCAGGGGAGAAGGTGATGATGCAGATGGCCATGCCACGCATCGTGGTTACCATTGAAGAGACGGAAGAAATCTATAAGGCATTGGGTGTCAGCGATTATCATCCGACTATGCCCGTTCAAATCGCTTATTCTGGGCTTCCTGACCTAATGATTCCCTTGCCCGATGTGGATACCTTGCAGGCCTTGAATCCCGACATGGAGGCCATCGCTGCCATTACCAAGGAATACGAAGCGGTCAGTTTCCATGTCTTTGCCTTCGCCAACGATGGCTATACGGCACATGTCCGCGACTTCGCACCCTTATATGATATTCCCGAGGAATCAGCTACAGGCACAGCTAATGCTGCATTGACCTATTATCTGCAACAAAAAGGATGTCTTGGTGTAGAGGCGGATTGTTCTTTCATGCAAGGCGAGGCTATGGGAAGGCCTTCGGTGGTGGCCACACAAATCCGAAAGGATGGGACCATCTATGTGGGAGGTACGGCTGCGATTGTTGCAAAAGGTGAATTGTGTGTTTAGCCTATGTCGGAACTGAAAACCATATTATCAGGAAGAATCAGCGGAAGCGACGCCCGAGCCTTGGCTAGTGGTGACTTCAAGGAGGAACTGTTTCAGTTGCTCTTCGACGAAGACAAGCGTACTTCCGACAACGCCGCTTGGGTGATGACACACCTTCCCAAGAGCGCAGATGCGTGGTTGGCCGAAAGGCAGAACACCCTTATCGACGAGGCCATGCGCACCGAGAGTACCACCAAGCGCCGCCTCATTATGAACCTCTTGGAAAGGACTCCGTTTCAACAGGATAGCATTCGCACCGACTTCCTCGATTTCTGCTTCAATATCCTCCTTTCCGACCAACCCATCGGCGTGAAGTCTTTGGCCATCAAATTGACCTACACGCAAAGCAAATACTACCCTGAACTCCTTGAAGAGTTCAACACCGCGCTCCAGATGATGGAGCCCGAAGTGCTGCCCGCCGCGTTGAAACATATTCGAGGCAAGATGTTGAAAAAATGATTAGTCCTGCATTTAAACAACATTGTTGGAATCAATAATATGCTATTATGGAATTTGTATTGAACGAATATCATCGAAATACTCCAGATGAAGAACTGATAGAGGATGTGAAACGAGTGGCAGATTTGCTCAAAAAAGAATCCTTATCATGCAAAGACTATTCTTCACACGGTCGTTTTAGTTATGGTACTTTGAGAAATCGATTTGGCTCATGGAACGAAGTATTAAGACGCGCTGGGTTATCTGTTGAAAAAGGACGTCTTAAGATTCATGATTATTGCGAGTCGGATGAGGTATTTTTCGCTGATTTACGACGTGTTGCGAAATTAATGGGACGTGGTTATGTTACGCGAACGGAATATGAAAAACATGGAAGATTTAATTACGGAGAGAGGACAAAAAAATATGGTGGATGGAGCTCTTTGCTGAAAGTTGCAGGATTAGAACAAACACCTTTTAGAACTGGTCCTAAACAAATGTATTCTGAAAAAGAATTGTTTGAGGAAATAGAACGTGTTTGGATAAAACTTGGAAGGCAACCGTCAAGTACGGATTTTGGAAAGAATGAGTTTAAATATGGAAGAAATACATTCTTACGCAGGTTTGGTGGTTGGCGAAAAGCATTAGTGGCATTTGTGGACTATATCAATTCAGAGGATGACGAGGACAAGTGTGAGATTGTTACTGAAGAAGCAATTCTTGATAAAGTCTTGATAGAGCAGCAGCCTATAAAACATAAAACGAAACGCGATATTAACCTTCGTTTACGTTTTAAGGTGATGGCTCGGGACCATTTTAAATGCTGCAAATGTGGCAAATCGCCCGCAACAGACCCTTCAGTAGTATTGCATATTGACCATATTTACCCTTATTCAAAAGGCGGTGAGACAATAATGGAAAACCTTCAAACTCTATGTTCCGACTGCAATTTGGGCAAGAGCGATCTTGTGATTCTTTAAAGATATATAGTGTGCTAAATAGAACCAATCATGAATACTTCATTTATCATCCGTCCCGCGAAGCCCGAAGAGGCAGGCCTCGTTCTTGAATTCATTAAGAAACTCGCCGTTTATGAAAAATGCGCCGATGAGGTCGTGGCCGACGAAGCCACCATTTACCATTCCCTGTTTGTGGAGCATTCCGCCGAAGTGGTCTTTGCCGAGGAAGACGGTGCTATCGTTGGATTCGCCCTGTTTTTCCACAATTTTTCCACTTTTGTCGGGCGCAAGGGCCTTTATCTGGAAGATCTGTTTATCCTTCCCGAGAAACGCGGTCGGGGCTATGGCAAAGCCCTGTTGAAATATCTCGCTAACATCGCCGTGGAGCGTAACTGTGGCCGCATGGAGTGGATTTGTCTCGATTGGAACAAACCTGCCCTGACCGTTTATCGCAGCATCGGTGCCGTGCCGATGGATGAATGGACCGTGCAGCGCTTGGACGAAACGGCATTGAAAAAGTTCGCATCGGAGGATTGACGATGGACGTGTTCCGCTATCAGACCCCAGAAGGTTTCGATGACCTGCTGATGAGCACCGACGGCACAGTGCTGACAGGCCTCTGGTTTACAGGTTCGCGTGACGAAAACAAACATCTATCACGCGTTGTAGAGACGCGGTGCGCCACGTCTCTACCGCCCATTATCCGTGACACCTTTTGTTGGCTGGATGTCTATTTCACAGGCCGTCAACCGGATTTCACACCAGCCTATCGTATGGAAGACCTGACACCATTTCGTAAAACGGTGTTGGATATCGTGAGAGAGATACCTTTCGGGAAAACCATGACCTACGGCGATATTGCGAAACGCATCGTAGAGACGTTTCCTGAAACGTCTCTCAACATAACGGAAAAACCAAGAAAAATGTCGGCACAGGCGGTAGGTGGCGCAGTGGGTTGGAACCCCATCTGCATCATCGTGCCCTGCCATCGTGTGATGGGCGCTAATGGCAACCTTACAGGTTACGGAGGGGGCATTCACAACAAAATCGCATTGCTGAAGCTGGAAGGGTGCCTTTCGTAAACCTCAAAAGTTTTATCTTTGCGCCATAAAACGAATGAAGATATGGAATTCAAATGGGAGGACGACTTCACTATAGCCACGAGAATTGAGTCCGATGGCGCCATCGTCATTTCAGCCAATGCGGCTGGATTACGATCGTTGGCCCATCATCTTATGGCACTCGCCAATGAGGAATCTACAAGCTCACATTTTCATCTCGACGAATACAATTCTTTGGAGGATCACTCCGTGGAATTGATTGTAGAGAAGATGCCAGAATAAGTAGCAGCGGGCGATTATTTGAACCCAAAGAACTCTTTCAGTCCTTGCTTTTCTTTTAGTTCATCTGGCGTGAAACCATAATGCGCCGCCGCCGAAAGCGTCACCACTTTTTCAAGGAATTCATCGTAGGACAATTCAAACCATTCTTCAGGGATGTCGGTGTGGATGGTCCCGCCGTCGTTGTGGCTGCCGCCCCACCACCAGGATTCGTCGAGCGCCGCCTCGTAGGTGCCATCGTCCATCTTGACGAAGGCATACCATGTAGTCCATTCCCTCATCCCTTCAGGCGTTTTTTCACCTTCATAATGTGGGGCGGAATGGCTTTTGTCTGAATAGCCTGGCTGCCCTTTATTGGCATCACAGCGGTACACTAGGAAACGCTCGTTGGTCTCATTAGGAATCCTTTCCAAAGTTAAGCCATCACAATGATATATGGATCTCTTCCTGCCCTTTACCCTATTTTCAGCCGTCATCATCTTCGTTATGGCAGCGATAGGTCTCTTTGCGTCTTTGTTTTTCAACAGGCCTTTTTTTTCAAGGAGGTCCATGATGGGTTCAAGTTCATTTTTCCAACTGTTGACGTAATACCTGCAAGTATTGTCTTCGTAAACATAATAACTGCCCACAAATAGGTCGTTGTAGGTGATTTTGTAATGATCAATAAGCCAACCCATAGTTTTATGGTGTTTAAATAATAATCCTGTTTCGTTTTCGTATGTTGATGGTGCCTGGCATAATATGCGAGGCAAAGATAGGAAAATTTGTGTGATTTTCGAAATAATGTTAGTTTTGCAACCAATACACTGACGTTTAACCCTATAACACCTATCGCCATGAAGAAACTCCTTGCTCTCGCTGTTATGCTGATGGCCTTGACGACGGCTTTTCCCCAACCTGCCCATTACATCACATTCAACGGCACTGACCAGTATATGGTCATACCGCATCACGAAGACTTCAACATCGCTGCCGACCAAAGCTTCACCGTCACAGGCTGGGTGCGCAACGAGACCTATACCAGTTACCCGCGTTATGTCTGCAAACGCGACATGTCTGTAACGGGCGCTGGAAGCGAACGCTCTGGTTATGAGTTCTTTGGAACAGGTAGTGCGGGACAATCCTTGGGCCTCAACACGCCCACTGCGACTTCGGGTCATGCCCTTTCGGTCTACACGGGCGTCACCGTGCCGGCAGGGGAGTGGATGCATTTTGCTCTTGTGGTGGATCGCCCGAATAACGAGATCCGCATTTACCAAAACGGTGAGACCAATAGTAGTTGGGCGGCACCAGTGAACGACTGGGCGGTGACCAACACCCACGATGTGTTCATCGGGGCGGGCAACAGCGGTGGCGTGCCTACCAACTTCTGTAATGGCTCATTTGGCAATATACGCTTTTATAGCATGGCACTCGACCCGAATGAAATCGCTTTTGACATGGAATTGACTTATCTTGTTGAATTCCCTACAGCCATGCGTAATCATTTGCTTGCTGCCTACGATTTTTCTCTGGAAAACATAAATCCTTACAACAACCAAGTAACGGATATTTCTGAAAATGGGCATATGGCCCAATTGGTGAATATGCCTTTGCCGGGTCCACCAGAAATCCTTGATGTTACCCTCACGCAGGAGACTCGCAAGACGGGTCGTGGCAACCCTAACGATGTGATTCTCAAGGCGGCTGTGAACTTTGGCGGTGACAATGCCTCAATTATGATGTGGGACATAATACTCAACCTTGAAGGCACTACAGATCTGAACGATATTGAAAGAATTAAGGTGTATTCCACAGGCACCGTCAATGCCTTCGATGAGCGTACGTTGCAAGGCGCCACTTTGATTGGCAGTGCCACTCCGGCTTCGGGCGACTTTTATGTCCCCGTCGGAGGTTATCTTTATTCGGGCATGAACTATCTCTGGATAGTGGCCCAAGTCTCGTCCCAAGCCACGGAAGGCCATGTTATCGATGCCTCACTAAAGTCGATATATACTGACGATCAGACTTTCCAGATAGACATTCCATCTCCGGCAGGCAACCGCGAAATCATCCTTGCACACACTTTGCTTTTACAACCTGGTGACTATAACTCAACCAATTACCGTATTCCTGCCGTCATCACAGCGAAGGATGGAAGCATCGTGGCGGTTACCGACAAGCGCAAATACAACGAAGGCGACCTGCCCGAGGACATCGACATCGTGTGCAACCGCAGCACCGATGGCGGTCACACTTGGAGCGAGCCTTACACTATCGCCTTGGGCACTGGCGTCAACCATGGCTTCGGCGACTGCGCGTTGGCGTGGAGCAACGACGACAACGGCCTCATCGCTGGCTTTGTGGGCGGTCCTGGACTGTGGTATTCCACCCCATCGAATCCG
>JAEEGI010011442.1_pt1 | contig 19141 bp, 16 predicted proteins | sample 8958751 | NCBI WGS metagenome assembly JAEEGI01 (sample SAMN16246545, study PRJNA631951) | gut metagenome | biome: gut microbiome; feature: rumen; material: KS-attached | host: Bos | place: Iran: Karaj | collected 2018-10 | reverse complement strand
ATTGAAGTGATTGGTGACGTTGCATACGCCAACGTTCACCACGTGCTGGACCTTTCCGGTCTTGAAACCCGTCTGCCAGCCCAGGTCCAGGCGGAATACCGTTGGCATATGGTAGTTGTTGTATCCGGAGTAGTACTTCGCCTGCCAGTCCGGCTCGCCCAGCATAGGCAGAGGATAGGTCTCCGCGGCCCCGTTCTCCCAGTGGCCGCTCTGCAGGGTTACAGTGGCTGAAAAGCCCTTCCACTGGGCCGTGGCATTGAGTACGTGGCGGCGGTCGAAGCGCGCGTGGAACGTTTTGCCCTCGTTCAGCTCCTCGAAGCCGTGCCTGGTGGTCTTGGACAGGGTGTACGCCACGCGTCCGTACCAGTCCCCGTGGGCGTACTCGTACAGGCACTCCATTCCGTATGAGGTGCCGTTGCCCAGTATGGTGTGCTGCTCCCACGATGCCAGCGCTCCGCTGAACAGCGCCTGGGAGTATTTGTTGTAGAACAGGTTGTACATCTGCTTGTAGAACCCGCCCACCGATGCCGTGTGGTCCCCGAACCTACCTGACAGTCCAACGCCGCCCTGGGTGGCCGTCTCCGGCTCTGCCGTCTTGCCGCCCTGGATGAACCCGCCTGAAGGCAGGAGCATATCCAGCGACCAGCCCACCGGGAGGCCTTCCAATGTATGGTAGTACTGCCTAGTCCTGTCAAACGTGGCCTCAAGGGCCAGGTGCGGGGTTATGTTCCATTTGCCCCACAGGCTCACCTCAGGATCCACCCTGTCCGCTCCGGAACGCTCTACGGAAATGCTTGACACCCCGTCATATTCCAGATTATGGTATATGTTCCCGCGCCCTACCGCCTTCAGGGAAAGGATGTCCGGAATGGAATACTCCAGCTGCAGCCAGAAAGTTGAAAGCCGGGCATCCGTCCGCTTCTTGATCTCCCCGATCTGCCCCGGCTCGAACTGCGCCAGGCGCAGCTTGGCGCCCTCGCTCAAAACGAAGCGGGCGCCCAGAGAGTGACGCAAGTCTGCAGAAAGGATGTATTCCGAAAGGGTGGACTGCAATGACAGATGATTCAGCGTCTCCCTATAAACCTTGTCCTGCTCCTGCACCGTCCCGTATCTGTTCGCCGAGAGAGAAACGCTCAGGTCAGACTTCCCCCATTCGTGTCTGAAGCGCATCAGGCCCACAAGGTTGCTCCAGCCCATCACTTCGTGCGATGCGTCCGGCGTGTCAAAGGCGTAGCGGTCCTCGCTTGCCAGCGCCGATGCGCTCAGCGAGCTCCGCGGCCCTGTCTTCCAAATCAGCTTGCCGTACAGGTCTCCGACCTTGGCGGAGAAGTTGTCCATCCCGCCCAGCAGGCTGGGGAGGGCGCCGCGCACCGCGCGGTACTCCCAGCTCAGCGGCGATATACGCGCCGACATCAGGAACGACAGATCCTTGCCGATTGGCCCTTCCGCATCCGCGCTCACAAGGAAGTTGTTCACCGCCACGCCCGCGTGCACCCTATCCGATGCGGGAGCCTTGGTCTCTATGCGCAGGTGCGCCGCAGTGAAGTTGCCGTCGCTGCCGTCAAAGCCTCCCTTCAGCAGCGTTGTGCTGCCAATCATCTGCGTAGGCACTATGGTGGTTAGTCCCAGGATGTGCGAGTAGCCGTACACCGGCACCCCGTCAAGCGAAAACAAGTTATTGCCTACACCGCCGCCACGGACATATATGGCCGTAGTGCCGTCAGCGCCGGTGGTCACTCCAGGGAGCCCCTGCGTCCAGCGGATAGGGTCTCCCTCGCCCATAGGCGACACAACGCCCCGGATCCCTTCAAGACCGGTCTGCAGGCGCCCGAGACTGATATTCACCCTTCTGGTTGCCGTAACAACTGTCTCCGAGAGCGTATCCGTCCACGCCGACTCTTGGGCCCGGAGAGGAAGAACCGAAAGGAGGGCTACCAAAACCATGAAAGATTTACTAATCCATTTCATCTATTATTGATCTGAATTCCGGGTCCCTTTGTGGCAGTATTGCTCCGCAGTCATTAAAAGAAGATGGCTCGTTGCTACGGTCATAATCAATGTATGTGCCTTCTGATGACCACTGGAATTTACGCTCAATCTTGCAACCAAAAACGCCCAACTTAGGGGAGCCATCGCTGCCTTGGATATTTGCATAGAAATTATCTCTAAGATATATTGTGGTCAAATCTGTTGAGATATTCATCTCATTCATCTTACAGGCATCTTTCAGATAGTTATCTAAAGCCTCAGATACTGCTGTCCAAACAACATAACCCTCATCATCAGCCAACTCTCGGACATAACCCCAATTCTTGTCAAAGAAAACATCTACAAAACTATCAGGATGATTATATGCCCCTTTGAAACTACCTGATACGCCAAATAATATTGGGTCTTTATTGACGATATCTTTTGGAGGGATGCGTATATATTTCCGATGCATAGGAGACCTTTCCATAAAAGGATACAATGCCTTTATGTGAGTACCAGCCAACAATCCTGTAAACTGAGGCTTTATGGGATACGGAATAGGTTCTTCCCATTGAATGGGAACATAGGTATTCCCCGTCACATTGAAGCCATCTGCATCTTTGTAATCAGTACATATAGCATCAGCTATTTCCCTTTGCCCTGTTGCCTGGTTATAGTTCATCGCATATATCCATACCGGATCTTCCAAAGCGGTAACGCACCAAAAAGTCTCTCCACGGGGTATATCATCACCATCAAGCCAGACACCTCTTTCACCAACATTATCAAAAGGTTCTTCTGGAATGACAGTTGGAGTACCAAGATAACCGGTGGGACTTTCTACCATATCCATAAGCCAATATACGTGTTGTAAATAAGATTTTATCTTGTCCGGCATCAAATCTTCTGCCCACAAGGTTTCATATCCAGGGACAGTTACTTCCAGACGGTACTTATGTCGTGGCTGAGCAGCATAATGAAGCCACCACACTCCATCGTTATCTCTAGCGAATTCGAAGATCTCTCCTCTTGTAATATCCTTCAGTATCGCCTCTGCCTCCATTACTTTTGGTGTTTCCTTCAGAGATGCTCCCTTAGTATAAACGATATGCAGTTCCTGGACCGGATCGTCAGAAAGGATGCACGCTACTGCCAATTGTGGCCTCTCCTTCGTGTCCATATCGATATCTTTAACGCAGGAGGTAATCCAGATAACCAGAAAAAAACAAGTTAGACAGTATTGGATATATCTGAACATAAAACTCTGATTTACTATGGGTTTACATTTATTGTATAAGAAGGAATATCCACAAGAGAGGAACCATTATAAACCATACACTGTATGTAAAGTGTACAAGGAGAAGAAACTGCCGGGATATTAACGTGAGCTGAGCTACCATATGTATAGGTCAAAGAGGGTTCCCAAGAAGGATATCCAGTTCTTGATATGAACCAATAATATGTATAATTCGAATTAACTTGCGGTGGGAGTAAATCAGCGTACACAGTCACTGGAAAAGTTCCTCCTGATACTGTTGTAGAATGATAATCCATTGTTGGCCCAGTTGACAATGTTATATCCATTCCCGTGTCATTTATGGAAGGGGAACATAAATCTTGGGCCATTGATACGGCGGCTGATGCATCAACAAGACCATGACCAACTTCTTGATTCCATAATGAATTGTCAAACATAGAATACCTAGAATGATATGTGTAATAATAAGGAGAACCAGGGCTTATTCTGTTCGCAGTTCTTTGGATAATGCTCACAACATTATCGCTGGATAAATAAGGATTAGCAGCTAATACTAATGCAGCGACTCCTGATACGAAAGGAGCGGAAAATGATGTTCCTGTTTGAATATCTGTTTGATTATCTGGTATAGTAGAGATGATGTCAACTCCAGGAGCAACCACATCGAGGCTAGGTCCATATCCAGAGGTAAAATGTCTATATCCATAATTATTAATTCCCCCAACTGTAAGAACCCTATCTATAGAATTTGCTGGATAATCTACAACGACAAAATTACCAGAACTAAATACAATTACACACCCATAATATGATCTCCCAGTATTTATAGCCGTAGTGATAACGCTCTCTAACAGGGATGAGTGCAACTGGTTATAAGAATTCCCTCCGTGGTCTCCCCAAGAATTGTTTATAACATCAGCTCCGATAGACCAAGCCCATGCAATACCATTGGCAAGATCAGAAGAAACAGTTGGAGTAGTTTGTAAACAATGGCTCACACGTATTATCTTTGAATTATATGCCACACCAGCTATCATATTATTGTTATTTCCCACTGCAGCAGCAATACCGGCAACACGTGTCCCATGAGACTTAGTTGAATCATAATGAGCCGGAATTGTATGACTATCGGCATCATAACTAAGATAATAGTAGTTTGAAGCCAAATCAATATGATTAGGGTCTGGTCCACGATCTAAAACCGCAATATTAATTCCAGAACCGGTTGTTATCGACCAAGCGCCTTCAACATTAATGTCATAACCGGGATTACTCGTGTTTTTTAATCCCCACTGTTGGAAAAACATCGGATCGTTTGTAGCAGAAGGGTGGAAATTGAACATAAACGCCGGGTCTGTGGCGACGAAGCGACCTGACTCATAAAAAGCGTTAGCTGCTTCAACTGAAGTCTTGAATTCAGAGCCTTTTATTGATACAATATACCAATCAGGAACATATGGGATTTCTTTTACTATCCCTATTCCCAATCTTTCGGCTTCTTCCTTAAGAGACTCTACATCATACTCTCTTTCAAAAAAAGGAATTACTTCATCTGAAAGGACTTTCAACTGCACATAGAATAAATGAGATGTGCCAATAGGCTCGGCCCCATGTCCGCGTTCAAAATAAGGGAGAACTTTTAGAACACGTGAATCTGCGCGTAACGCATCAACGGTCTTTTGATAGTCCAGATTAAGGTCTCCCTCTTTGATGACCTTTGCCTTGAACAAACCGTAACTATCAAGATTAGTCTTAGCTTCCAGGCCCATCTCAGAGCATAATTCAGAAAAGTTAGACTTACTAACTATGTTAGTGTCCACCAAAATGTTGACATAGTCGTTATTGACTGTCAAATTAATCCTTTTTCCATCATACCAGTAATAATACTCTGAGTCTGGGCTCTTTGTCCCTGCGGACAGCGCTTGGTCTGAAAGCCCATTAGGGTCCAGAACCTCAGAACAAGAAACAAGAAGCACGGCCAACACCATAGGCCACATTCTAAAGAGCAACTTTTTCATAATTTTAGACGTAAGACATTAATAATGTTTCATCTCTTAAACACACAATTACCTCAGATACGTCTCCTTTTTCTGCATTTTCAGACCACAGCTGCTTCGGAGCAGAGCGAATAGACGTTGAATCCCAGTACCTGCCGCGGTCGGTGGAGTTTGGTACAGGAGAGGGCGCTCTGGTGAACCAAATGTGGGAACGGAGGGGTTTTGTACAGGAGAGGGGCTTCTGGTGTACCAAATGGGGGTGAGACCCTTCGCTGACGTGTAGGACTTGGGATGATCAGTGGACCTTGATGAGGTCTTCCCAGGAGGTGGAGAATAGGGGAGAGCAGTGCTCGCGGCGGATGCCTTCGGCGTAGTGGCCGGGGCGCTGGGATGCAACCCTGAGCATATTGCTGCCGCTGGAATTGAACTTGTCCATCAGTTCGGAGACTTTGTCCGCCTTCTGGCGCTGTTCCTCTTCTGTGTCAAACAGGTCTCCCTGCACGGCGTCATCGGCAATTATGTTTGCTATGATCACGCCCGCGCGCTTGTACTGGAAGCCTTCCTTGTAGATGCTTTCCAGCGCGCGGAGTGCGGCAGAGACAATTTGGGGAGTGTTGCTTGAGGGCATTTCAAGGCGGGTGGTGGCGGCGGGGTAGTACTGCGGAAGGTCCTTGCGGAAAGGGTTGGTCTGGATGAAGGTGCAGACCTCGTAGGCAAGGGAGTGCTCCTTGCGCAGCTTGTGGGCGCAGATTCCTGCAAAGTCGGATACACGGAGGGTGAGTTCGTCAAGGTCAGGGATGGTTTCCGCGAAAGAGCGGGAGGTGCATATGGTCTGGCGCCTTTCGTGGTTTTCCTCCTCAATTACGTCCTCTCCCTGAAGCTCCTGCCAGGTGCGGACACCTGTGATTCCCATATGCTTGTGCACCCAGGCCGAAGGCCTCTGCACAAAGTCCAGCGCCGTGTTCACTCCCATCTTCTGGAGCTTTGGGGCGCTGCGCCAGCCAATGCCCCAGATGTCGTCTATGGGCGTGAGCTGCAGCGCTTTAAGACGCTTTTCATCGGTGTCAATCACGCAAACTCCGCGGTAGCCGGAGTATTTCTTGGCGAAGTGGTTGGCGACCTTTGCCAGGGTCTTGCTGGAGGCGATGCCAATGCTCACCGGGATGCCCGTCCAGCGGCGGATCTTGCGGACGAGTTCCCGGCACAGGTTGCGGGCCTGGTCAAGGCTCATTCCGTCCAGCACCATAAAGGCTTCGTCAATGGAATAGACCTGAAGTTCAGGGCAGGCTTCGCGCAAGATGCCCATCACGCGGCGCGAGAGGTCCCCGTACAACGTGTAGTTGGACGACCGGACCTCTATGCGCCTGCCATTGGCGCTTTCCCGAAGCTGGTAATAGGGGACGCCCATCTTGACGCCCAGCGCCTTGGACTCGTTGGAACGCGCCACCACGCAGCCATCATTGTTGGACAGCACCACCACAGGGCGGCCCTCCAGCTGCGGCTGGAAGGCTCTTTCGCACGAGACGAAAAAGTTGTTGCAGTCCACCAGTGCGTACACGGCCCTATTTTATTTTCTTGATTACGTAAGTGACTATGCCCCAGACGGTAAAATCATTGCCCTCGGTAATGTGTATGGGCTTGTATTTGGGATTGCCGGACAGCAGCCACAGGTCCTTGCAACCCAGGATGTTGTACGATACTCCCGGCTTATGGGCTTCCTGGCCGCCTTTCTGCGGGTCCTTGAAGGATATGAACTTGAGGGCGAACTCCCCGTCTATGAAGCAAACGGCCATATCGCCCTCCTGGGGTTCGAGGGACTTGTCTATGACAAGCACGTCCCCCTCGTCCACTCCGGCGTTCACCATAGAGTCCCCGACCACCCTTCCGTAGAAAGTGGCGGCGGGGTGGCGGACCAGCTCCTTGTTCAGGTCCATTATCCCGTCCATATAGTCCTGAGCCGGAGACGGGAATCCTGCGTGGATTCCCGCCTGGGCCATAGGTATGCCCTGGATATGACTTTCTTCCATTTAGATTCTCTTGAGAAGCTCCTCGGTCTGTTTCTCGTATCCCGGCTTGCGGAGCAGGGCGAACATATTCTTCTTGTAGGCTTCCACTCCCGGCTGGTTGAACGGATTGATTCCCAGTACGTAAGCGCTTATTCCGCAGGCGAACTCAAAGAAGTAGAACAGCTCTCCAAGGTTGTATTCGTCAATCTTCTCTATGCTGACTCCAATCTGCGGAACACCGCCGTCAATGTGGGCCAGTTTGGTTCCAAGCTGGGCCATTGCGTTGCAGTGCTCCACCCTCTGGCCGGCCAGGTAGTTGAGCTGGTCAAGGTTCTCCTTGTCCTCTCCAATCACTACGCAGCGGCGGCTGTTCTCTATGTTCACAACGGTCTCGAACATAACCCTGTCACCCTCCTGGATGAACTGACCCATTGAGTGAAGGTCTGTGGTGCAGATTACGGAAGCGGGGTAGATGCCCTTGCCTTCCTTGCCCTCGGACTCTCCGTAGAGCTGTTTCCACCATTCTCCAAGGTATGTGAACTTGGGGTTGTAGCTTACAAGGATCTCCACCTTCTTGCCAAGTTCAGAGTAGAGGAGGTTGCGCATTGCGGCGTACTTCAGGGCCGGGTTTTCAAGGCTGCGCTCCTGCAGTGCGGCTGCGGTGTCCGCAGCGCCCTTGAGCATTGCGCGTACGTCGAATCCGGCCAGCACAATTGGCAGCAGTCCCACCGGGGTGAGCACGCTGTAACGGCCTCCCACATCGTCAGGAACCACAAATGTGCGGTATCCTTCCTGTGTGGAGAGGGTCTTGAGCGCGCCTCTGGCCGCATCTGTGATAGCCACGATGCGTCTTGAGGCTTCGCCCGGGTATTTCTGCTCTATGAACTGCTTCACTACGCGGAAGGCAACTGCAGGCTCCGTGGTGGTTCCGGACTTGGAGATGACAACGCAGGTAACGTTGCGGAGTTCCATCAGGTCAGTGAGCTCTGCAAGATACTCCTCGCTGAGGTTGTTTCCTGCGAACACTATCTGCGGAGCGCTCGGGGAAGGAAGGAAACTGTGTGAAAGGGCCTCCAGCGCGCACTTTGCGCCAAGGTATGAGCCTCCGATTCCAATTACAACCACCAGGTTTGCGCCAAGGGCTTTCCAGTCGTCACGGACTGCCTCGCAGTCTGCTATAAGGCTCTCAGGGGTGTCCGTGGGGAGGGTCTTCCAACCAAGGAAGTCGTTTCCGGCGCCGTTCCCGGCAACCAGGGTATCAAAGGCCTCGAGGGCCTTTGCGGCGTATTTGTCATACTCTGCCGCTTTTACGAAAGGCTTGCAGCCATCCAGATTTATCTTTACCATATCGTTGAGTTTATATTTTACAGTGTTGGGTATTTCCAAAGCGGGTCCTCCCTCCAGTTCTGGGGGAATCCCATCTTGGCCGGATCTACTATGGGGTAGTTGTCCAGCAAGGTCTGGAGACGGACGCTGAAGGTGTTGGTTGGCTTGACCGTGTCCTGCAGGAATTTGATCATACAGAGCGTGGCGTAAACGTGGGCGGTGTCTTCCGCTGTAAGGGGAGGGAAGTACTTGTCCGGCTTGCTGGGGACCATTGGCCTTATGCTCAAAGTCTTGTTCCACAGGCGGTTATGATGCGCGCAGGTGTTGCGGATGTAAACAAGGTGGTGAAGCCAGGAGATGAATACGGTGTCTGACACTCCGTAGAATTCGGCAATGCTGCGGCGCAGTTTTCCGGGGTTGAGTTCTGAATAGATGGTGGAGAGGGTACCCATTGAAAGGGCCTCCAGGGCCAGCCAGCAGGGAGGATACTCGTTTGAGTATTTCTCCTGGAAGTTCTTTATTCCGTCATTGTCCGTACGGTTTATCTCACCCTTTATACGGTACATTATGCTCTTGTGCATAGCATTGTTCTGGAAATACTTCCTGTTGGTATACCAGTAACCGTGGTCGCTGCCGGCGGAAACAAACGCCATCCTGGTGCGGATGGAAATCTCCACCTTCTCCATTTCGTGGAAGATGAGCTCTCGCAGACGACGGTCGAATCCGTACAGGGCATAGACCTGCTCAAATGTTGCTCCGTATTTGAATTTGTGGGATTTGCGATCCTCCATAAAGGGGATCATATAGCTCTTGAGCCGCGTGTAGCTGACGTTTCTCAGTATTAGGGTGGCGCGCTCAGTGTCTTCTATGAGCAGCCCCTGACGTGTAAGCATTTGGAGGATTTCTTCCGTAGACTGGAATTTCCCCTTGAAAACCTGTTTCATATTTTTAAAATAATGCTTGCCCTGAGCGCGCAGTTCAACGGGATGCGGGGCAAGCTTGTTAATGCAAATATACAAAATATTTTTAGTAAATTCGCAGGTTATGAAAATTTCTCAACGTGCCAGCAATATGCCAAGTTCTCCTATCAGGAAACTTGCAAAATACGCCGATGCCGCCAAGCGCAACGGCATTCACGTATACCATCTTAACATTGGACAGCCGGACATCAAGACCCCGGCGTGCGCCCTCGAGGCAATAAGGAACCTTGACAAGGACATACTTGACTACAGCCCTTCCCAAGGATACCACGCTCTCAGGACCAAGCTTGTGTCATACTATGCGGAATACGGCATTGACATAAGCCCGGACGAGATTATCATAACCACAGGCGGCTCTGAGGCCGTTATGTTCGCATATATGGCCTGTATGGACCCGGGTGACGAAATCATAGTCACTGACCCGTCCTATGCAAACTATATGGCGTTCGCAATAAGCTGCGGAGCAATTGTGAAGCCCGTCAAGACTAGCATAGAGAACGGTTTCCGCCTTCCCCCTGTAGAGAAGTTCGAGGAGCAGATCACCCCCCGCACAAAGGCCATCCTCATTTGCAACCCCAACAACCCCACCGGATACCTGTACACAAAGCAGGAAATGCGCAAGATCCGCGACCTGGTAAAGAAATATGACCTTTACCTGCTTTCCGACGAGGTTTACCGCGAATTCATCTACACCAAGCAGCCATACATCTCCGCCTGCCACCTTGAGGGAATAGAGAACAACGTGATACTTATCGATTCCGTATCCAAGAGATACTCTGAGTGCGGAATCCGCATCGGCGCCCTGATCACCAAGAACAAGCAGGTGCGCGAGGCCGTGATGAAGTTCTGCCAGGCCCGCCTCAGCCCGCACCTTGTGGGACAGGTGATCGCGGAGGCTTCGCTGAGTACTCCGCAGGAGTATATGGATGAAGTCTACGAAGAGTACCTGGACCGCCGCAACTTCCTCCTGAACGCGCTCAACAAGATTCCCGGAGTGTTCGCTCCAACCCCTATGGGATCGTTCTACACAATGGCCAAGCTTCCCGTGGACGACGCGGAGAAATTCTGCGCCTGGTGCCTCACGGACTTCTCCTACGAAGGCCAGACCATAATGATGGCCCCTGCTGCCGGATTCTACACTGATCCTGAGGACGGCCGCCAGGAAGTGCGCCTTGCCTACGTCCTTAACAAGGAAGACCTGGGCAAGGCTATGGAAGTCCTTGCCAAGGCCCTCGAGGAATACAACAAGAAATAAACAACCACACATATAATGGAAATAACACGAATATTTGACCTTTTGGAGAACCTCAAGACTTATCCTCCAAAGGACGATATGCTTGCACTCAGGAAAGGACCTGAATGGATTAAGTACAGCATTGACGACTATTACCGCATCTCACACGACATAGCATACGCTATCCTTGATGCCGGACTGGAGAAAGAGACAAAGGTGATCACCATCACCCCCAACCGCCCAGAATGGAATTTCCTGGATATGGGACTGGTTATGGCCGGAATGGTTCACGTGCCGGTCTATCCCACCTCCAGCGACGAGGAATTCCGCCATATCTTCAAGCACAGCGATGCCAAATACATATTTGCAGGCACCCAGAACATATATAAGAAGATAGCTCCAATAGTTGCCGCAATGGACAACCCTCCGGAGATCCTGATGATAGAGGACAACTCCTTCGACCCGTCGCTCAGGACACTCGGACAGATAATAGAGAAGGGAAGCACCCTCAGGGACAAGTACCACGACAAGCTGGAAGAGATGAAGGCCGCAACCAGCAAGGACGCCCTTGCAACCATCATCTACACCTCCGGAACCACCGGAATTCCCAAGGGAGTGATGCTGTCACACTATAACCTTGTTTCCAACTCCCACGGCCACGCCATCCGCCAGGTCAAGGGATACCAGCACAGGATGGTAAGCTTCCTGCCCCTCTGCCACGTTTATGAGCGCACAATGAACTATGAGTTCCAGGAACTTGGAATAAGCATCTGGTATGCCGAAGGCCTCTCCACAATTGCCCGCGACATCAAGGATGCGCACTGCGACGGCTTCTGCGCCGTTCCGCGCGTGCTTGAGATGATGTACGGCAAGCTTGAAGGCGCAGGCAAGGGTCTCAAGGGCATCGCCGCCTTCATCTACAAGAAGGCCTGGAAGTTCGCCAACAATTTCGATTTCTATAACCACAAGCCTCTCTACCTTGCAAAGCTCAGGCTGTTTGACAAGCTTGTCTACAAGAACTGGAGGGACGCCCTTGGCGGACACGATATGATTGTTGTGAGCGGCGGCTCATCAATACGTGCGGATATCATCCGCACCTTCAACGCCGCGCAGCTGCGCATATTCGAGGGCTACGGCCTTACGGAGACCTCTCCGGTAATTGCCGTGAACAGCCCCGCGGACGGCGTTAATATGATTGGAACCGTTGGACTCAAGGCTTACGGAACTGAGCTCTCATTTGCCGAAGACGGAGAGATCCTCACCCGTGGCCCTCACGTGATGCTTGGCTATTACAAGGATCCTGAGGCCACCAAGGCAGCCATTGACGCTGACGGCTGGTTCCATACCGGAGACATAGGCTATCTGGTTGACGGAAAGTACCTTAAGATCACTGACCGCAAGAAGGAGATCTTCAAGCTCACCGCCGGCAAGTACGTAGCTCCACAGTCTGTTGAGACAAAACTCAAGGAGAGCCGCTACATTGACAACGCCTTTGTTGTTGGAGCAAACCAGAAGTTCGCATCAGCCATCATAGTTCCAGATTTCACACGCCTCAAGGAATGGGCTGCGGAGAACGGAGTTAAGGGCGGCAACGAGGAACTGATAAAGGATCCAAAGGTTGTGGCTCTCATACACAAGGAAGTTGCCAAGGTCAACGAAAGCCTTGCCCCGCACGAGCAGATCAAGCGCGAGCAGCTTGCCGCTGACGACTGGTCCGTTGCAAACGGACTGCTGTCGCAGACGCTCAAGCTCAAGCGCAAGGCGCTCAACGCCAAGTATGCTTCCCTGATTGAGGCTATCTACGAGAACGCCTAGGCATTCTCAAGGAATTTTCCTAGATAGGGCAGGACTTCGTCGCCGCGGGTCACCCTTCCGTCTATGACGCAGATGGTGGAAACCTGGGCGCTCACGCAAAGGCGCATATCGGACTTGCGGTAAATGTCCTGGTCAAAAATAAAACGAGGCCCGTCCCTGTGCAGGTTCAGACAGGAAATGAACTCCTCCTGGCCGTGCAGGGACGCCTTGTATTTTATGCTGATTTCCGAGACCATTGTCTCAATGCCTTCCTCGTGCCATTTCCTGAACGATATTCCTGTGGAAACCAGCCATTCGTGCCTGGTGGCCTCAAGGTAATGGATATAGTTGGCATTGTTGACTACGCCCTGTATGTCACATTCGTAGTCCCTGGTCTTCATTTCAAGCTTATATAGATACTCTTTCATCTCCTTTTTTCTTTGCTCCAAAATTACAAAATAAAATCCGTAACTTTGCGCTGTTATGCCTGACAGCAATTTCATAGACTACGTGAAGATATTCTGCGCCTCCGGTCACGGTGGGGCGGGATCCGCGCATCTGCATCGCGCCAAGTATGTGCCCAAGGGCGGCCCTGACGGTGGAGACGGCGGCAGGGGAGGCCATATCATCCTGCACGCCAATCCTCAGTTCTGGACACTTATCCATCTGAAGTACCGCAAGCATATCAAGGCCGATAATGGAGGCCCCGGCGGGGCCGCGCTCCAGCACGGCAAGAACGGGGCCGACATTGTCCTGGAAGTGCCCGTGGGCACCGTTGCAAAGGACGCGGAAACAGGGGAGACCCTCTTCGAGCTCATCGAGGCGGGAGAGGAGCGCATACTGTGTCCCGGCGGCCGCGGCGGCTGGGGCAACGACCATTTCAAGACGGCCACGCAGCAGACGCCGCGGTACGCCCAGCCTGGCGAGGACGGCGTCGAGGGGTGGTTCATCCTGGAGCTGAAATTGCTTGCGGACGTAGGACTTGTGGGATTTCCCAATGCGGGGAAATCCACACTGCTGTCCTCGCTCACCGCAGCCAGGCCAAAGATTGCCTCGTATGCTTTCACCACGCTGGAGCCCAGCCTTGGAATAGTCCGTTACAGGGATGAAAAATCCTTTGTGATGGCGGACATCCCGGGCATCATTGAGGGGGCCCACGAGGGCAAGGGCATAGGCATACGCTTCCTGCGTCACATTGAGCGCAATTCCGTGCTGCTGTTTATGATCTCTGCAGAGGAAGATGACATTGCCGCCGCATACAAGACGCTTCTTTCAGAGTTGAGGGAGTTCAATCCGGAACTTCTGGTAAAGGAACGCGTGCTTGCAATAACAAAATGTGACCTCATAGATAAGGATATAGAAAAGGAAATACTCCCCACACTGCCCAAGGACCTGCCTCACGTCTTCATCTCCTCCATTACGCAGGAAGGACTGAGCACCCTTAAGGATGAACTTTGGAAAGCTTTGAACAAATAATGGACATAGTAAGGCTGGACCAGGACATAACCCTGGCAATCAACGGATTACATACAAAGTTTACGGATGTTGTATGGCAGACTTTCTCCAATATGCAAGTCTGGATTCCGCTGTATGTCTTAGTGATTGCTCTGGTAATATGGAAGGCGGGCTGGAAGAAGGGGCTGATCTATGTGGCCTCTATGGCGCTCTGCTTGCTGGTGTGCGACCAGTTTGCCAACCTTATCAAGCATTACGTCTGCCGTCCGCGCCCTTGTCACGATTCCTATATGCTTGACAACGGGCTCAGGCTCCTTGAAGAGGCGGGAGGAATGTTCGGGTTCTTCTCATCGCACGCAGCCAACTCCTTTGGGTTTGCAGTGTGCTCTTCCCAGGCGGTAGACGCATCGTTCAAGAACCGGCAGAAATGGTTTACCTGGATAATATTCGTCTGGGCCGCTCTGGTCTCGGTCAGCCGGATGTTCGTTGGTAAACACTATCTGGGAGATGTGCTTGTTGGAACGTTGGTGGGCCTTGTGCTGGGTTACGTCTGCAGTTCCCTTGCTCACCTGGCCGTTTCCAAACTTACTGATAAATAGTAAGATATCTGCCTGCGCGGATAGAATCGCTCTTGAGGTTGTTCCACCTTTTAAGGTTGCTCACGGTCACGTGGTAGCGCCTGGCAATGCTGCCAAGCGTATCGCCGTTCTTGATCAGGTAGCGGATGGAACCGCCGTCCCCGCCTGAACTTACGCTGGTCAGAACCTTTGCACTCAGGAGGGAGTCAGCCTTATGAGTGTATACGGAGTCTTCCACGCTGATAAAGGAATTGGTGTACTGGTATGGGATCTTGAGCACGTATGGGCCTTCGTTGCCTGGAACAATGTCGTGGGTGTACTGGGGATTCAGTTCCCGGAGGGTCTCCACGGGGATGCCGGTAAGTTCGTTTATCTGCTTGAAATGCAGGTTCTTGTTCACCATTATGGTGTCAGTGTAGTGGGGAAGAGCCACGGGCTCTGGTACAAGGCCGTATTCCTTGTAGTAGGTCATTGCGTACATTGCCCCTACGAATGCTGGAACATATCCCCTGGTCTCCCTTGGAAGGTACGGGTAGATGGACCAGAAATCCCTCTTTCCGCTGCGCTGGATGGCCTTGTTCACATTGCCGGAGCCGCAGTTGTAGGAGCAGATGGCAAGCGCCCAGTCACCAAACGTGTTGTATGCGTCCTGCAGGTACCTTGCCGCGGCGTCGGCGGCTTTCTCTATATCCAGCCTCTCATCCACGTAGGAGGTTATTTTCAGGTTGTAGCTCTTTGCCGTGTTGTACATAAACTGCCACATACCCGTTGCGCCGGCCCTGGATCTGGCCAGGGGGTTCATTGCGGATTCTATGATGGCCATATACTTGAGTTCCAGCGGCAGTCCGTAGCGGTCCAGTATCTCTTCGAAGATGGGCATATAGTAGTTGCTCACGCCAAGGATGTGCTCCATCTTCTCGCGGGATTTCTCAGAGTAGAGGATCATATAGTTCTTCACCGTCTCGTTGAAAGGCAGCGAGATAAAGGAATTCATCTTTTCCAGCCTCTGCACAAGGACGGAATCAGGGACGTTGGACGTGAACCTAGCGGAGTCAGGGATTTCTTCCGGGAGATAGGATTTGAGCCTGGTGCTTATGTACCAGACGCTGAGAAGGCTGTCGGTTGGATCCGGCATCACGTCTCCGGGAACTATTTCCTGGGCCCTGGAGGGCAGGCATATCGCCAGGATGGAGAGTAGTAGCAGTAGTCTCTTCATCTTTGTCAGAAGTTAATGCCCAGCTTGAGGCCGAATCCGTACGGATTGTAGGCGAACTGGGTGTCGGGGGTTAGTACTGTAGGCTGGAGGTTCAGTGACAGGTCCTCGGAAACCTCAAAGTCCCTCATATATGCGAATACATTGGCGTCCACTACCTGGATAAGGTAACTGGCGGCTATGGCAAGGATGGAATAGTCCCTCCATTCCCGGTACATATCCCTGTAGTATTTTGCGGTATCTGCAGAGATGCGTCCGGTGTAGCCGCTGTCAGGATTTGAAGCGTCTATATATATCTGTTTGAAGTGTTTGTATTTTACGGTGTTGTCGTGCAGGTAATGGTAACTGCCTATCAGGAAGCCCCAGTAGATTGGGATTTTCCAGGGCTCGCCGTTGTAGCACTGTCCCAGTCCCGGCATAAGCAGGGAGAGGAATGCTGCGCGGGTGGGGTGGTGGTCAATGTCAGTCTCGTAGCAGAGGAGTCCGTCCATAAGGGACGCCCAGTACATTGTTCCGGCGGCCGCGAACATAAGGTTGCGCATCTGCTTTGACTTGTCGTCCGGCATTCCGGCCTCTACGCTCTGCTTGTATGCGTTGTTGTATTTGATACCCATTCCAACGCCGGCTCCAATCCCGCCGTAGATTATGGGCAGTTTCCAATAGTCCCGGTTGTAAATCTGCTGGCCGCCGACGAACACCATTGATCCCAGGAAGGTGTTGCCCATCCTGGACGTCCTCTTGTGCACCAGGCCGCCAAAATACTCGGATATGGAAAAGGTGAATGAAGAGTCCCTGCGGGCGCCGTCGGATTCTCCTGCCTCAGGGTCGTCATTGTAGTTCTGGGAAAAGGCTTCCGAGCGGAACTGTGCCGCAGCGCGGTTCCCGCCTGCCAGCAAGCACAGTGTGACGCTAAGTATGAAAAGCCATTTCCTGCCCATATATTATCTCTCCAAAAGCTCCAGAAGGCGGTTCATTTCCTGGTCGGAGGAGAAGCGGAGCGTTATGCTTCCCTTGCCCCCGGCGGACCGCTTGAGCGAAATATTGTCTCCAAATACCTTGCCCAGATACTCCAGAACCTTGTAATATTGCTCCGGCAGGTCAGGGGAGTTGTCCTCTATGAGCTCCATTGGACGGGTGAGCTTGTGCACTCTTTCCTCAAGCTGCCTTACTGAAAGGTCCTTCTGGATTACAAGGTCGCAGAGATGCTGCTGGAGGGAAGCGTTGTCCAGTCCTAGGAGGACTTTTGCGTGGCCTACGCTGATCAGGCCAACCTTAATGTCGTGCTGAACCTTGGCGGGAAGCTTGAGAAGACGCAGGTAATTGGTCACGGAAGCCCGTTTTTTGCCCACTCTCTGCGCCATCTGCTCCTGGGTAAGGTTGCACTCCTCAATGAGCCTCTGATAGCTCATAGCGGTCTCTATGGGGTCCAGATCCTCCCTTTGGATATTCTCTACGATGGCCATTTCCAGCATACCCTGCTCGTCGGTATCCCTGATGTAAGCGGGAATCATTTCCAGGCCTGCAAGCCTGCAGGCGCGCCAGCGGCGCTCTCCGCTTATTATCTGGTAGCGTCCGTTTTCCATACGGCGGACTGTGATTGGCTGGATGAGGCCGAGGGCCTTGATTGAGGCGGCCAGTTCCTGCAGGGACTCCGCATCGAAGCTCTGCCTTGGCTGGTAGGGGTTGGGATCAATCTTGGAGACTGGTATGCGCATAATGTCAGCGGAATCTCCCGTAGGGGTATCCCCGGCAATCTCCTTGTTGATGTAGCCCACGGGCTTGCGCAGGCTGTCTATTTCAAGGTCGTCCCCAAGAAGGGCGCCAAGGCCTTTTCCAAGGCCTCTTGGTGGTTTGTATGCCATAATCAGATGTTTTTCTCCAGTAATTCTTTGGCCAGGCTCAGGTAGTTGGCGGCGCCGTTGCACATAACGTCGTACAGGATGATGGGCACTCCGTGGGACGGGGCTTCGCTCAGGCGGATGTTCCTTTGGATTATGGTGTTGAACACCATATCTCCAAAGTGCTCCCTGAGCTCCGCCACAACCTGGGCGTGCGCCTTTGTGCGGCCGTCGAACATTGTTACCACAAAGCCTTCAATTGTCAGGTCAGGATTGATGCGGTTCTGGACCAGCCTGATTGTCTGGAGGAGCTTTCCAAGGCCTTCAAGCGCGAAATACTCCGGCTGTACGGGTATTATCACGGAATTGGAGGCCGCAAGGCTGTTCACTGTTATGAGGCCAAGGGAAGGGGAGCAGTCTATGATAATGAAGTCATAGTCATCCTTGATGTCCTGAAGGGCATCCCTCAGGATTCTCTCCCTTGAGGGGGCTTTCACCATTTCTATTTCCGCTCCAACCAGATTGATATGGGAAGGAATCAGGTGCAGGTTTGCAATTTCCGTCTGGACAAGTGCATCGCTTGCCTTGATGCTGCCTATGAGAATTTCATAGAGGGTCCTGTGGCTTCCTTCCGTAGGCGAGAAGTTCAACCCGGAGGTTGTGTTTGCCTGCGGATCCGCGTCAATGATCAGAACCTTCTTCTCCAAAACGGCCAGGGAGGCTGCCAGGTTTATGGCAGTGGTGGTTTTACCCACTCCTCCTTTCTGGTTTGCTATTGCAATGATTTTCCCCATTTCAAAAAGTCGTTATTCAAACAAAGTTACAAAAAGATTTCCATAAAAAGATTGATGGCGGGAGGAATATGGATTCCAACCCGCCATCAAGAAATGAATTTTTAAGGTTCAGTCTGGCAATTAAACCATGAATGAAGCAACCAGTGCAAGAATTGCGTAGAACTCAGGAAGAGCTGCGTAAATCATTGTGTTGGTCTGAACATCGTTGCCCTGTGACATTCCAATTATACCGTTGGCGCAAACCTGGCCCTGACGGATAGCGGAAATCATACAAACAACGCCAACTGCGATACCTACCCAGAAGAGTTTTACACCGTCTGTAGCGAAGTCCTTGCCAACCCAGGTAAGGAATGCTACGAATCCGTAAAGACCCTGTGTAGCAGGAAGAGCGGAAAGAATCATATAACCTGATGCTTTCTCAGGATTGAGTTTTAATGCACCTTCGGATGCGTTGCCGGCGATTGTAGTTCCAAGGCTGCTTCCGATTCCGGAGAGACAGAGCATTGCTGCCAGTCCAAGGTAACCGAGAATAATTGTAAGCATAATTTTAAAAATTTGTTATTTGTTTGTTATTTAATTGGATTTCAATGGATTGTACTTGGCACCCTTGCCCTCGTAACCGCTGTTCTTGAAGAACTCAACAAAGGTGAGTCGCATGGGGTGAACAATGGCTCCCAAGATATTCATAAAGATGTTC
>JAEEGI010011436.1_pt1 | contig 19146 bp, 19 predicted proteins | sample 8958751 | NCBI WGS metagenome assembly JAEEGI01 (sample SAMN16246545, study PRJNA631951) | gut metagenome | biome: gut microbiome; feature: rumen; material: KS-attached | host: Bos | place: Iran: Karaj | collected 2018-10 | reverse complement strand
GGCGATAAGGTCCATCTCATCCTCAGGGTAAAGGCACATTTATCTGACCTGGAACTCTGGGAGCTCATGGAAGAACAGCAGGAATAATCATCAAACATGAAATAACATGCGTTTTGCAAAAGCATTTCTATACTCACTGGGCGTAAGTCCGGTGAGTTTTTTATAGGTCCGGGCAAAGTTGTGGACATCGGAAAAACCAAGTTCTGCCGCAATATCCGTAACAGGCTTGTCATTGTCCGCCAGCATGAAATTGGCGGCGTCTATCTTTTGATTCAATATATACTGCTTCAGCGGAATTCCCCGAATCTCAGCAAAAAGATGGGATAAATACTTGGCGTTGTAGCCGAATTCCTCAGCAATCTCTGTAATCTTGATATTTCTGTGGAGGTTTCTCTGGATGTAATCAATTATATCCAGGTAGACCTGCTTTTTTTCCAGATTGTCCTGACCCTGCTGCGCCTGGGACATGATCTGGCCGTAGAGTTCACAGACTATGCTGGTTACCATGGCGTTCAGAGACACCTTCGGATAGCTGTTTTTCACGATATCCTGAAGCTGCTTCATCTGCACCACCATCTTCTCCGGCTTAGGAATGGCGCCCTTTTGCGGGATGGCGAAGGCATGGGAAAATCCCAGCTCCTGCATTGGCTCAGCGGTGCCGTTTATGGTAATAGGCAGGTCCGTGGCGGGTACGGAGAAGTGCATCCAGTAAAAAGAGCAGTAGGCCTCCTTATAGCCGATCCTGAAGCCGTTACTTGGAGGCAGCAGGAGATACTCACCCTTTTTTACGGAAAAATTCTCGTCGCAATAGCTAAGAAACAGCTCCCCTTCGGTCATGATGATAAGCTCATAGTCCTTAAGGGGGAATTTCTCGTGCTTCCAGTCCGAAGACAGGGCCTGGAACTTGCCTGTATAGGAATAATAAAATTGTTGATTCTCCGGGAAAATTATATGCTTCATACCTACTATAGTACTGGGATTTTCCTATTTTTGCAAAATCTGTGAACAATGGCATTTTTGGGTTTTATTCCTGCCGAAATATGCTAGAATGTTGGTGTTTGTACATTCAAGCAGAAGGAGACTTTTTAGTATGAGAAAAGATGTATGTGGGAGAATGCTGAGCGTGGTTTTGGCCGCTGCTTTGGTATTCACTACGCCGGTGACTGCTTTCGCGGGGGAAAGTGAGATCGTAGTTACCAGCGAAGAAGAAACAATTCTTCTTGATGAGGGAAATGAAGAGGCTTCAGAGGAGCTTTTGATTGAGGAGGTAGCGGATCCTTCAGAGGACTTAGTAGAAGTTCCTGAGGAAGAGACCATTTGTGATACTGAGACCGAGGAAGAGGTTACTGAGGCTCAGGAGGAGACAGTTCAGGAAGAAGATTTCCTGGATGAAGCAGAGGAATTTCAGACTGAGAGCACTTCAGTTCAGAAGCTTCCAAAGGACGCAGTTAAGGTTGGAGACCCCGAGAAAATGGGAGTCAACGTATGGGGACAGCTTTATAAGTGGACCTCAGAGGGAAAAGAACATTTAGGTTTATATTTTTATGAACAGGACGGCCCCGGATACTCAATAGACTATATGGTAAGCCATGCATTTGTTCGCAATAATTATGACAAGATTACTGATGTAATTTTTGGCTTTGAAATCAAAGAGATCGGTAGTCGTGCATTTGATGACTTATATTCTCTTTCATATATTACTCTTCCACAGAGTTTGAAGAAGATTGGAAGGAATTCTTTTGAGAACTGTACCAGCCTTACAAGCATAACAATTCCTAAAAACGTTAAAGAGATGGGATCCAGTATTTTTGCCGGCTGCAGCAATCTTACTACAGTTACCTTCGAGGAAGGCATGAAGGAAATCCCTGATAGCGCATTATCTATTTATACCTGGGAAGGCTATGTAACTACTGTCAATATTCCATCTACAATTACAAAGATTGGTGAATATGCTTTTTACAAGCAGACAAGACTTAAAAATGTTAATTTCACAGGTAATGCAATTACATCTATTGAAAAATGTGCATTTAGTGAAACTGGCATCGAAGATATGGTGCTGCCTAACAGTATCACAAATATCGGAGAGATGGCCTTTTGCAGGGATTACACTCTTAAAACATTAAAGCTTCCTTCATCACTGACAACCCTGGGAAACTGGGCTTTTTCAGGATGTACTAAGCTTAAGACAGTAACAATTCCAAAGAGTGTAACGAAGGCAGGATATGAAACATTTGATGGCTGCTCATCCCTTACTTCAGTTATTTTTGAGGAAGGAATACCGACAATACCCGCCAACATTTGTGCTACTACAGATCAGGGTTCACTTTTATCTGTAACTATCCCTGCATCAGTTACTGCTATAGGAGAATATGCTTTTTGTAACCAGACTGCTCTTAAGGAAGTTAAATTTGCCGGCACAAAGGTAAAATCCATCGGAAAGAAGGCTTTTTATAATACCGATATAAGAACTGTTTATTATAAGGGCAGCGAGAGCTCCAGGAAAAAAATCAGTATTGGTGAATACAATGAGCCCCTTTTAGAGGCTGAATGGCTCACCCAGAAGGATACTCCGGTTGTTACCATGAAGAAGGTTCAGATCACTTTGGCAACATCAGAGGTTACCTTCAGCGAAAGCGGAAATGAACTTAAGAACTATTCTTTGAGCTATCAGGGAAAGAAGCTTGAAGAGGGAACAGATTATGTGGTTTCCTACAAGAACACCAACAAAGCCGGAAAGGCCCAGATTACATTTAAAGGAATTGAAGCTTTTTCAGGTTCTGTTACTAAGACATATGTAATTAAAAAGTGTGATATTTCAGGCCTGTCACCTCTTGGATCAGATGGCAAGGTTATTGCAGATCAGAAAAAGTTTGCCTATATGAAGGGCGGAGTAAAGCCTGCATTTTCACTTTCCGGCATTCCTGCAAGCGCATATAAGGTAAGCTACAAAAATAATAAGAAGGTTACAACCGATTCAGCTAAGAAGAAGCCCCTTATGAAGATTACAGGCAAGGGCAATTACACCGGAACCATAGAAATTTCTTTTGTAATAACCCAGCAGAACATTAAGGAGATGTCAGTTGCCGCAGCTGATGTCGTAGCTAGTGCTTCACCTAATAAGTTTGCGCGCAAACCTGTTATCACAGATAAGAACGGCAAGAAGCTGGTGGTGGGAACCGACTATGAGAAGGCATTTGAGTATACCTATGTAAGTGATACCACTGTTAAGGTTAAGACCGGAAAAGGTAAAAAGGCTACACTTACCGATGTTAACAGAAAGAAGGGGGATAAGGTTGAGAAGACCGACATTATTCCTGCAGGTACAGAGATAAGAATTACAGTAACAGGTAAGGGTGCTTATGTCGGCACAGCAGATACCACCTATTTTGTTATAAATAAGTAAGACAGAACATCTACAGGCAAAGGAGAGATGGTATGAAAAATAGAGTAGTTAAGGCGTTTATTGCTCAAATCTGTATTGCAGTTATGACATTAAGCCTTACGGGATGTGCGGACACCGTGACAATAGTTCCGGGTTCCGGACCGGTGTCGGAGACCGGTGGGGACGAACAGGTTGTTGAAAGCAAACCTTCTAAAGTTCATGATTTTGGTGAATTCGATTCGGAAAGAACCGAGACAGTCGGCACTGGAACGACAGAGGAAGTTACGCATGAATCACCTGATGATTACAATAATACATCGAACAATAATTCAGGTTCCACTGCAACAGCCAGATATATGTCAGCTGAAACACAGGCAGCATTAGACAGTCTCGATACTGATATTCATAAGGTTAGATGGGGAGTACAGTATTCTCCTACAGGAATGGACCATATTGTAATATCACTAACACCCTATTATGAAGACGACCGTTATCACCTGGTAATGGCTATTACAAATCTGTATTATAAGCCTATTATTCTTGACGCAAGCGGATATGCCAAGGGACTTTCCGGAGAAAACATTGCTGACATTTCAATTTACGAATCCATGGTAGGTCCAGGTAATTCAATAATTGTTGATTTACGTTGCAGCGATATTCCTTCAGGCGAGATTCACTGGGATGAGATTGAAACACCGGATTCATTTTTAACAGATGCTTACTGGGAAAGCGATTGGAGCATCAGCAAGGAAGATAATAATCTGGTACTTGCTTACAAAATATATTCAGCAGATGTATTGTCTCCCGGTTATGTTTATGCACTGGCTCTTGATGAAAATGGATATGTTATTGACAGTGCCTATGATTACAACATGGATGAGGGCACAACCGTATCAGGAACCATGAAATTCACTAACGGTGAGTATAATGGAAAATTTGTGAATGTTGCATTTTTTACTAACCCAACTCTTGAGGAGTAGTGATATATTAAAAAGTAAAGGTACGTTGTGCCTTTACTTTTTTATTGGAGGATTTTTAAAATGGGTTCAATCTTGATAAAGGATACAACCCGCCAGCAGCGGGAGCAGATAGTTGCGGAGTCCATAGGGAACATAAGTGGTTCCTGTGATGGCTGCATGTCGGGGCTGGCGGAGATGTATCAGGACTATATCGACGGCAAAAAGAGATCCGTGAGATCAACATGGAGTTCAGAGCACATTATGAATCGGGCATCGATGGCCCGGAGAAAGCAGATTGCGGGTACAAGAGATGAATATACAGATTTTTGGAACAAAAAAGTGCAACGATACAAAGAAGGCTGAGCGCTTTTTCAAGGAGCGGGGCGTAAAATATCAGTTCATCGACATGAAGGAAAAGGGCATGAGTAAGGGCGAGCTTTCTTCCGTGGCCAGTGTCAACGGCGGAATCATGAACATGATAAACCCCGATGCCAAGGACAAAGACGCTGTTGCCCTTATTCAGTACATCGCTGACGAAGACAAGCTGGAGAAGCTCCTTGAGAACCAGCAGATAATAAGGACCCCGGTAGTTCGTAACGGCAAGCAGGCCACCCTTGGCTATCAGCCCGAGGTCTGGAAGAAGTGGGAGTGAAAATCGCATGAAACTCATATTTATAAGGCATGGAGAGCCGGATTATAGCACAGACAGTCTTACGGATAATGGAAAAAAGCAGGCGGCGGATACCGCAAAAAGGCTTGAAAAAGAGGGGATAAAGGCGATATATGCGTCTCCTATGGGCAGAGCCAGAGAGACTGCGGGATATACAGCTAAGGCCTTAAATCTCGATATCAATGTGCTGGATTTTATGCATGAAATTGACTGGGGAGACAGGAGCGAAGATGTGTCAGAGGAAGAAAAAATTCCTTATGACGGACATCCCTGGACTCTGGCATACAAACTTTTGACGGAAAATCCTGAATATGTCAATTCATCTGAATGGGCACAGCATCCGTATTTTAAGAATAACAAATGTTTGGATTACTATGAAAAGGTGTCCAAGGGGCTTGATGATTTATTGAGTGAATATGGGCTTGTCAGGAAAAATGGTCTGTACAGTTGCAGCAAGGAAAACAACGATACTATAGCCTTATTTGCCCATGGCGGGTCAGGAGCAATACTTTTTTCCCATATTCTGAGCCTTCCCTTTCCATTCGTGCTTACCACAATGCCGTATGGAGTATGCTCAGTCTCGGTGATCAGCTTCAATGAGCAGCAGGGGGATATGGTGATCCCAAGGCTTGAGCTGTTTGACGATATGGGGCATATAGAGGCATTTAAGGAAGAGAAATTACATTTTGATAAATAAAAAAAGAAACAGGGATGGGGTTAAAACCATCCCTGTATCATTGCAATTTCCTGTATATAGCCTTCATCATCATTGGGTGTTTCCAGGATAAAGGGCAGGCCCTGGAGCGCAGGATGAAGAGCGATTCTTTTCATGGCTTCCATGCCGATCTTGCCCTGACCGATCTTCTCGTGGCGGTCTTTTTGGGCGCCGCAGTCATTCTTACTGTCGTTGAAGTGAACGGCCTTGAGCCTGTCGAGGCCGATGACCTTATCGAATTTATCCAGAACCCCGTCCAGATCATTTACGATGTCATAGCCTGAATCCCAGGTATGACAGGTGTCGAAGCACACTCCCAGTTTATCTTTGCAATCCACGAGATCTATGATTGCCTTGAGCTCCTCGAAGTTTCTTCCCATCTCAGAGCCCTTGCCTGCCATAGTCTCAAGAAGGACCATTGTGGTCATTTCGGGATAAAGAGCCTTATTAAGGCCCTCTGCGATCTGCTGTACTCCTGCTTCAGAGCCCTGACCTGTGTGTGAACCGGGATGGAAGTTGTAATATTGTCCCGGCAGAGCCTCCATTTTTTCAATATCCTTAATAAGCATATCCAGGCCGTTGGCTCTTGTTTCCGGGCTTGCAGAGCACAGGTTCATGGTGTAGCTGGCATGGGCCACAAGCTTTCCAAACTTCTTTTCTGTGAGGATCTTAGACAACGCCTTTACATCCTCAGGCTCCACATCCTTTGATTTTCCCCCTCTGGGATTTCTTGTGAACCAGGAAAAGGTGTTTCCGCCGAAGTCCACCATCTGGCGTCCCATGGCCTCATATCCCTTGGTTACTGATAAATGACAACCTATATAAATCATGAATTAATCTTTTTCCTCCTGATAATCGGGAATTTCAGACTATATCATAGCACAGAAAAATGGCAACAAGTGCTTGAATTTTGAAAAAGATGTGATACAATTCAATCGTATAAAATATAAAGAGTTGTACCGGCTATATGAAATGGAGAGTATCGCAATGAATCAGATATCGATGAAACATAGAAGGATCAGTAGTGTACTGAAGGTTATCGTTATTCTTTCTGCCCTGATCGGCACATTTTTAAGTGCTTATGCCGGCAGACAATTTTTCATGGGGGGTTCCAGACTGTTCATGTATTTCACCATCCAGTCCAATATCGCCATTGCGATAATTTGCGGGATTGGCCTTTATTTTATCCAGAATGGCAGAAATATTACTAATGCCTGGTATGTGATAAAGTTCGTGGGAACAGTATCCATAACCCTTACAGGCGTTGTATTTTGCGTTATTCTCGCGCCTACGCTTGGTGTCTATGCCTGGAACATACAGAACATCCTGACACATGTCGTGGTTCCGGTGGTTTCTGTGGCAGACTTTTTTGTAATAGCACCCAAAGCCGGGATCCATAGAAAAAATGTGATATTTGTCATAATTCCACCGATACTTTATGCAATCTATGCCGCTATCGGATATGTAAATGGCTGGGAATTTGCGGATGGCATCAATTATCCGTACTTTTTCCTTAACTGGGGCAGTCCTGCCGGTGCCTTCGGCTTTACAAGTGAATTGCCTTTCATGGGAACCGTATGGTGGATCCTGCTATTATTGGGATTTTTGATTCTTGTAGGTAACTGTTACCTGGCGATTGCGGATAAAATGAATAAAAAATGAGAAAAAAGGCCATCAGATTCAGCAGATCTGATGGTCTTTATTTATACGCTAATATATAATAACGTAGATGGGGGTTGAAACAGGATAGAGGCTTGGAACGGAGGACAAAATGGAGTATATACATACAGTTCAATACTATGAAACTGATAAAATGGGGATAACACACCATTCCAACTATATTAGATGGATGGAGGAGGCAAGGATAGACTTCCTGTCCCAGATAGGGTGGGACTTTGCAAAGCTTGAACAGATGGGCATTGTGTCCCCGGTTCTGAGCGTGACCTGCGATTACAAGAAGACTACGACCTTTTCCGACAAGGTCAGTATCAGCGTTTCTGTCAAGGAATTTAAGGGCGTAAAACTGTATCTTGCCTATGAAATGAAGAACTCAGATGGCAAAACAGTATGCACCGGTACCACTTCCCATGCATTCCTTAATCTTGAGGGCAGGCCCATACGTATGAAGCAGGAGCAGCCTGAGCTGTTTGAAGCCCTCAGCAGACTGGTGGTTGCATAAATCTCGTTGTATGGTATTATTAACCCATAAAACAGAATGAGACGGAAGGTGCTTGTGGGCGTTTGCTGCACAAGTGAAAAGGGAAGCGGGTGTGAATCCCGCACGATCTCGTCACCGTGTTTCGAGAGCTTTTTTCATTATGTCACTGGAGCAATCCGGGAAGGCGAAGGAAGCGTATCAGCGAAAGCTGTTTATCGATCAGCCGGGAGACCTGCCTGTCGTTGTACAAGGGTAACCAAGTCACGAGGAATTGACTGTACGAAGCCATCAGGTAAATGCTATAGGCATTTGCTTTAGTTTTGTGCACTTTAAAAGTCTTCGCCGCTTGGTGAAGACTTTTTTCTGTTATATAAGTTATATATTCATGCAGGAGGCAAATATTATGAAAAAGAAAATGTTTGCAGTTATCATGGCAGCAACTATGGTAGCAACCGTGGCAGCAGGCTGCGGAGACAAGGCCGTTCAGGAGCCTGTGCCGGTAACTGAGACAGGAAGTGAAGAAGTTAAGGAAGAGACAGTAGAGTCTGTTACAGCACAGAAGGCAGAGGAGCCTGCAGCGGAAGCTGTTTTGGAGGATGGCACCTACACAGCTACTTTTACAACAGATTCAAGTATGTTCCATGTTAATGAAGTATACAAGGACAAGGGAATTCTCAAGGTTGAAAATGGTGAGATGACAATCCATATCACCATGCCTTCCAAGAATATCGTTAATCTTTTCCCCGGAAGTGCTGAGGATGCTCAGAAGGACGGCGCAGTTCTCTTAGAGCCCACCACTGACACTGTAACCTACGAGGATGGCACCACAGAGGAAGTTTACGGCTTTGACGTGCCCGTACCTGCCATTGATCAGGGCTTTGCTCTTGCTCTTATCGGAACCAAGGGAAAATGGTATGACCACGAAGTGGTTGTTTCTGATGTACAGGAATCAAATGGAGAAGAGGACCAGAAGATGGCTGATGAAGTTGCGAGACTTATCGATTCTATCTATGTTCAGACCTATAACGATGACACCTATGCAGCATGCGAGAATGCCAAGAAGGCATGGGATGCTCTTACAGATGCTCAGAAGGAGCTGGTTGAGGGCGAGTTCGCAGATCCAGATTACTTCGGAAGAGATACAGGAGATGCTTCCAAGGATGATCCTCTCAATGCAGACGGCATCGGAGAGAACGAGCTTCTCGTAGTAAGCTTTGGAACCTCCTTCAACGACAGCAGAGCCAAGGATATCGGCGGTATCGAGAAGGCACTGGCAGCAGCATATCCAGACTGGTCCGTAAGACGTGCTTTCACAGCTCAGATCATCATCAACCACGTATATGCAAGAGACGGTGAGAAGATCGACAACGTGGAGCAGGCCCTTCAGAGAGCTGTTGACAACGGAGTTAAGAACCTTGTTATCCAGCCTACACACCTTATGCACGGCGCTGAGTACGACGAGCTTATTGAGGCTCTTGAGGCCTACAAGGACAAGTTTGAGACCGCTATTGTGGCTGAGCCTTTACTTGGAACAGTAGGAAAAGATGCTACAGAGATCAACGAGGATAAGAAGAAGGTTGCTGAGGCAATTACAGCTGCAGCTGTTGCTGAGGCCGGTTTTGCTGATCTTTCAGCATCAAAGGATGCGGGCGTTGCCTTCGTATTCATGGGCCACGGAACATCCCATACAGCCAAGATCACATACACTCAGATGCAGACACAGATGAAGGAGCTGGGCTACGAGAACGTATTTATCGGAACCGTTGAGGGCGAGCCTGAGGAGACAGAGCTTTCAAATATCATTGCTGCAGTAAAAGAGGCAGGCTACACCAAGGTTGTACTTCGTCCTCTCATGGTTGTTGCCGGTGATCACGCCAACAACGACATGGCAGGAGATGATGATGACTCCTGGAAGAGCGGCTTTGAAGCTGACGGAAGCTTTGAATCCATCGACTGCCAGATCTCAGGTCTTGGCGGAATTGAAGATGTTCAGAAGGTTTATGTAGAACATGCGGGAGCAGTTATTGAGTAAAAGAACACGGACAAATTGTCTGCTGCTTCTATTACTTTTTTCCCTCTACATTACAGGATGCGGTAGTATTTCCGATGGGGAATATACCGCATCTGTTGTAATGAAGGGCGGAAGCGGACGGGCATATATCGAGAGCCCCTGTGTTGTCACGGTTGAAAAAGGAAAAGCTGTGGCAAGGCTTGTGTGGAGCAGCCCCAATTATGATTACATGATAGTTGACGGGACCACCTATTATCCTGTAAACACAGAGGGCAACTCAGTTTTCGAGGTGCCGGTGCAGCTGGGAAAAGAGTTCCCGGTTCAGGCGGATACCACAGCCATGAGTACGCCTCATCTCATAGATTACACCCTGCTTTTGACCCTGGGGGATAATGGGGCTGAAGCAGATGCAAAGGACGGGGGAGAGATAGATACTTCTATAGAGAAGGCGTCCATGGATGCACCGGATATTCCGGGGCTTACCTATTTGTCAACTGATGAGAACGCCTATGCCCGGTGCTATAGGATCCACAGATATAGCGATGATTATGCGGTTATCAGCATTGAGGACGGGAGAAATTATCTTGTGGTTCCTGAAGGGGCAGCGGTCCCTGAGGGAGGAGAGTCATTTATAATCCTGCAAAAGCCTCTTGATACCATTTATCTGGCGGCCTCCGGGGCTATGTGCCATTTTGACAGGCTTGGGGCCATAGAGAACATCGCTCTTTCAGGCATTGAGAAGGACGACTGGTACATTGACTCGGCAAAAGAGGCCATGGGGGCCGGAACTCTTGTTTACGGTGGAAAATACAGCGCTCCCGACTATGAGCAGATAGTTATGATGGACATAGACGTGGCCATAGAAAACTCTATGATCCTTCATACTCCCAAGGTTCAGGAAAAGCTGGAAAAGCTTGGAATCCCAGTTTTTATCGACAGGGCCAGCTATGAGCCGGAGCCCCTGGGACGCTGTGAGTGGGTCAAGGTCTACGGAGTTCTTACGGGAAAAGAAAATGAGGCTCTTTCTGATTTTTCAGAGCAGGTTCAGCAGGTATCAGGCCTTGAGCTTGAGGAAGGAAGCGGAAAAAGCGTTGTGATCTTCTCAGTTAACTCCAATCATCAGATAGTCACCAGGCGTACCGGAGACTATTTTGCCAAAATGGTGGAACTTGGAGGCGGGAATTACCTTTCGCCTGTGGCAGATGGCGGGGATGAGACCTCCCAGATGACCATCAGCGTGGAGGCTTTCTATGATTACGCGCAGAATGCGGATATTTTGATCTACAACGCCACTATTGAGGATGCTCCGGGATCTCTTGAGGAGCTTCAAAAGACGGATGCTGTTTTTGCTGATTTTAAGGCCTTTAAAGAGGGCAATGTCTGGTATACGGATAAGTCCATATATCAGCTCTCAGATCGCACAGGAACCATTATAAATAACTTATACATGGTCATAACTAAGGGACAGGAAGAGACGGAGTTTTTCCATAAATTAAAGTAAAGAGGATTATTCATTTGGCAAAAAATCTCATGATCCAGGGCACCATGTCCGGAGTCGGAAAAAGCATACTGACAGCGGGAATCCTTAGAGTCCTTCATCAGGACGGCTACAGGGTTGCCCCCTTTAAGTCCCAGAATATGGCACTGAACTCCTTTGTTACCCCGGATGGGAAGGAAATCGGAAGGGCCCAGGCACTGCAGGCTGCGGCGGCAGGAATGGAGCCATCCTCGGATATGAACCCTATTCTTCTTAAGCCCATGGGGGATACCACCTCCCAGGTCATAATAAATGGCCTTCCGCTGGCCAACATGAAGGCCAGGGACTATTTCAGGCAGAAGAAGAGCTATATTCCGGATATTGTGGCGGCCTATGAGAGACTTGCCAGGGAAGCTGATATTATCGTTATCGAAGGGGCAGGAAGCCCTGTTGAGATAAATTTAAGAGAAAATGACATAGTTAATATGGGCCTTGCAGAAATACTGGATGCGCCGGTATTTCTTGCGGGGGATATTGATCCCGGTGGTGTGTTCGCACAACTTCTCGGGACCATGAATTTATTATCGGAAAAAGAACGAGAAAGAGTAAAGGGGCTTATTATTAACAAGTTCAGGGGTGATGTAACTTTGTTAGAACCGGGTCTTGATATGTTTAAGGCCTATTGCGATGTTCCTTTTGTGGGGGTAGTTCCCTTTACTCTTCTTGATCTTGATGAAGAGGACAGCGTTTCAGAGAGACTGAAGATCAGAAATCGCGCAGGCAGCGCAGATACACCGGTCAATATAAAGGTCGTAAGGCTTCCCTTCATCAGTAATTACACGGATTTCACTATCCTGGAGAACATTCCGGGTGTCAGCCTTTCCTATGTTGACAGCCCTAAGGCCCTTGATAATGCAGATCTGGTGATCCTTCCCGGCACCAAGAATACCCTGGGAGACCTTAAGTGGCTTAAGGAATCAGGTTTTGCGGACAAGATAAAGGAACTGGCGGCAGGGGATACCCTTATCATAGGTATCTGCGGCGGTTTCCAGATGCTGGGAAGAAGCGTCAAGGATCCTGCCGGCAGCGAAATCGGCGGACAGGAGCAGGGACTAGCGCTACTGCCTGTGGATACGGTGTTTGAAAAGAGTAAGAACTTAAGGCAGGTCAATGCGACTATAGGCGCTGTTTCCGGAGTTTACGGACCCCTTTCGGGAATGTCTGTATCCGGATATGAGATCCATATGGGGGAGAGCACAGGAAACAGGGACACTTTCCCGGTGATCACAGAAGGCAGCGTTCTAGGCACATATATCCATGGAATATTTGATACAGCTGAGGTTACGAGAGCTCTTTTGCAGATAATATATGACAAAAAGGGCATAAAGGAGCCGGTTCCGGAGATAGAGGACGCCTTCCTTCATCAGGAAAAAGAGCTTAATAAGCTGGCGGATGTGCTTAGGCAGAGCCTTGACTGGGAGCTGATTTACAGAGCCATTGGAATCTGAGATTTGAGGAAAAAACATGAATTTGGAACATATCAAGCCCTCTGAGATAGAGAAAGAGAGCTTTAGAATAATAGGACAGGAGCTGGAGCAGCTGGGAAAGACCATAGATGAGGACAAGCTTCCCACTGTGATGAGGGTTATCCATACCACCGCGGACTTCGAATATGCCGATACCATGATGTTCTCTGAAGGGGCTGTTCAGAAGGCCAGAGAGGCCATAATGGATGGGGCCCACATCGTCACAGACACCAATATGGCTCTTTCCGGGATAAATAAGAAGACCCTGGCCAAATTCGGCGGAGAGGTCCACTGCTTTATGGCGGATGAGGACGTGGCAAAGGAGGCTAAGGAAAGGGAAGTCACCAGGGCTATTGTCAGCATGGAGAAGGCCGCAAAGCTCGATGTTCCCCTTATTTTTGCCATTGGAAATGCCCCTACGGCGCTGGTTCGGATAAAAGAGCTGATGGATGAAGGCGTTCTTAAGCCAAGGCTTATAATCGGAGTTCCGGTGGGCTTTGTAAATGTGGTGGAGGCCAAGGAATTAATTATAGAAAGTGATGTTCCATATATCGTAAACCGAGGCAGGAAGGGCGGAAGTACAATAGCAGCTGCTATTTGTAACTCTATTCTCTATGGCCTTACGGATCGCTAGGATGGTTTTATGGAAGTAAATTCTGAAGGGGTTTTTATTGTTAAGGGCGAAAAGAAGTTAAGATGCGGTTTTACCACCGGGAGCTGCTCTGCGGCTGCCGCTAAAGCTGCGCTTATCATGCTGATCACAGGCAGCGATATTCATAATGTCAGCATTATGACCCCAAAGGGGATAGCCTATAATGCTGAGATCATGGATATCGAAAGAAAAATAGAGCCATCATCCGTAACCTGCGCTGTTATAAAGGACGGCGGTGATGATCCCGATGTCACCAGCGGTTCCAAGATCATGGCCACAGTGGAGCTTACAGAAGAGTCCGGAATTGTCATAGACGGGGGAGAGGGCGTTGGAAGAGTCACCAAGCCCGGCATGGACCAGCCCGTGGGAGAAGCGGCAATTAATTCAGTTCCCAGGAAAATGATAAGTCAGTGCGTTACTGAAGTCCTTGAGGAATACGGTCTTTCGGATAAAGGCGTGAAAGTAATCATCAGTGTTCCCGGAGGTCACGAACTGGCCCAAAAGACCTTCAATCCCAAGCTTGGAATCATGGGAGGAATCTCTATTCTTGGGACCACCGGAATCGTTGAGCCCATGAGCGATGCGGCTCTTCTTGATACTATTCGCACTGAGATAAGAGTAAGGAAGGCGGAGGGAAGGGACATGCTGCTGGCAGCTCCCGGCAACTACGGTATGACCTTTCTTCACGAAGTGTATGGCATAGATGAGAGCCTGGCGGTGATGAGTTCCAATTTTATCTATGACACCATCAGGATAGCCACAGAGGAAGGCTTTTCCAGGATCCTTTTTGCGGGGCATATCGGCAAGCTGGTGAAGGTGGCAGGTGGCATTAAGAACACCCACTCCATGTACGGTGACCACAGGATGGAGATCCTCACAAAGCTGTCAGAGGAGTGCATGGAAAGGGAAGTTTTTTTATCCGTAAAAGGCAGGATAATGAACTGCGTCATGACTGATGAGGCGGTAGGAATAATAAATGAAACCGGCAGGGGAAGCGCTGTATTTAGGAGAATGGCGGACAACATCAGGGATTACCTGGAAAAATGGTCCGAAGACGCCCTGAAGGCGGAAGTAATAGTTTTTTCCAATGAAAACACAGAGCTGGTGTCCACGGACCAGGCTCACAGCTGGATAAAGGAAGTGTAAAAATGGTACATTTTGTGGGAGCGGGCCCCGGGGCCAAGGACCTTATAACCTTAAGAGGAAAAGAACTGATAGAGCAGGCGGATGTCATAATCTACGCGGGGTCCCTGGTAAATCCCGGGCTCCTCGATTATGCGAAAGCAGGCTGCGAAATACATGACAGCAGCAGGCTCAATATCGACGAAGTTATAGAGATAATCAGGGCTGCGGAGAAAAAGGGTCTTATGACCGTGAGGCTCCACACCGGAGACCCCAGTATTTACGGGGCTATCCGGGAGCAGATGGATATTCTGGAGGCCCAGGGCATAGCCTTTGACGTAACTCCCGGAGTCAGCTCTTTTTGCGGAGCGGCAGCAGCTCTTAACCTGGAGTATACCCTTCCGGGCATAACCCAGAGCGTCATCATAACAAGAATGGAGGGAAGGACCAAGGTTCCTGAAAAGGAGTCTGTGGAGGCCCTGGCGGCCCACGGCGCCACCATGGTGTTTTTCCTGTCTGCAGGGGATACGGAGAGGCTTTCAAAAAGGCTTATAGATTCAGGAGTTCCGAAGGACACTCCCTGCGCCATTGTTTACAAGGCCACCTGGCCCGATGAAAAGAAGGTTATCTGTAGCCTGCAGGACCTTCCTGAGAAAGCAAAGGAAGAGGGCATAACCAAGACCGCACTTATTATAGTGGGAAAAGCCGTGGCCCAGACCGGTTATGAGATGTCCAAGCTCTATGATCCCGGATTTACCACCGAATATCGCAAAGGAAAGAATGCGGATGCATAAGCAGAAAAGCCGCATACTGTGGGTATTCCTGATACTTATTGTCCTGGTACTGGCAGCGGTACTTCTTAATCTGCTGGTGGGCAATGTGAAGATAGATTTAAGGAGCTTTTCTGAGATACTTACAGGTGCAGGCGGTGATGAGAAAAAGAGAAATATTATCATGAATATCAGGCTTCCCAGGACCATTATGGCCTTTGTCCTTGGAGGCGCCCTTGCTGTGTCCGGATTTCTTCTTCAGACTTATTTTTCAAACCCCATTGCAGGCCCCTATATTCTGGGCGTATCCTCCGGGGCGAAGATGATGGTGGCTCTGCTTCTGATATTTGTGGCAGGAAGCCGTGTTTATGCCAAGGGATATATGCTGATAATGGCGGCCTATGTGGGAGCCCTTATAGCCACGAGTTTTATCATCCTTATATCAAGAAGTGTGAAAAACATGGCGGCTCTGCTGGCTGCGGGAATAATGATAGGCTATATCTGCAGCGCCATAACGGATTTTCTCATCGCTTTTGCCGATGATTCGGATATTGTTAACCTCCACAGCTGGTCCCAGGGAAGCTTTTCCGGGGCGAATATCGAGGGAGCGCTGTACTGCGTGGTTACGGTATCTCTGGCTATGGTGGCGGTGATAATCCTGTCCAAGAGCCTGGATGCCTTCAGGCTCGGTGAATCCTACGCCAGGAGCGTGGGGGTTAATGTTAAGCTCTGCAGAGTGCTGATAATACTGCTCTCAAGTCTTTTGGCGGCCTGTGTTACTGCTTTTGCGGGACCGGTGTCCTTTATAGGAATCGCGGTGCCCTTCCTTATGAGGGAATCCCTGAAATCCTCCAAGCCTATAGTGCTGATTCCTGCGTCATTCCTGGCGGGAGCCATATTCTGTCTTGTGAGTGACCTTCTGGCAAGGATGCTTTTTGCCCCTACGGAGCTGAATGTTTCGGCAGTTACCTCCCTTTTCGGGGCACCGATAGTAATATTTATGATAATCAGGAGGCATAGCAGACATGAAGATCAGTGAGCTAAAGGCCGGATATCATAAGAAAATAGTAGTAAACGGCGTAACATTGGAGACTAAAAAGGGAGAGATCATTTCCCTTATAGGCCCCAACGGCGGCGGAAAATCCACGCTGCTTCGGAGTATCTCCGGAGAGCTTAAACCCATAGGCGGTGCGGTTTATCTGGAGGATCAGGAGATTAAGAATATCTCCCTTAAGGAACTCTCCAAAAAGATGGCCATTGTCAATACAGACAGGGTTAAGCCTGAGCACATGAGCGCCTTTGACGTGGTGCTGTCGGGAAGACTTCCCTACAGCGATGGTTTCGGCTTTTTCAAGGATAATGACTATGCGGCAGCAAAAAAAGCCTGTGAACTGATGTCACTTACCGAGCTTATGGATACACCTTTCCTTGCCATGAGCGATGGGCAGAAGCAGAGGACTCTGATAGCCAGAGCCATCTGTCAGGAGCCGGAGTATCTCATTATGGACGAGCCCACCTCATATCTGGATATTAAACACAGACTTGAGCTTATGGAGGTAATAAAGGGACTTTCAGAGCAGGGCGTCACCATAATAATGTCCCTTCATGAACTGGAACTGGCATTGGAAATATCAGACAGATGTCTTCTTGTAAAAGAGGACGGAAATACCCTGTGTCAGGAGCCTTCAGAAATAATTAAAAGCGGCGTGATACAGCCTCTTTACGGACTTTCTGATGCTATGTACGAGAAAGTAAAAAAGCAGCTGATATCTTTTTAAAAATAATAATAGTATTTTTTATATGGATAATTAAATGGATAAAATTCAGGTCGGAAAATATAAATTTATATGCTTTACCAAGGGCGGCAGGGAGCTGATGCTGCGGCTTGCTGAGGCACTGTCCGGAGGCAAAGCCATGGAATCAGAGAAGGTAGACAGCCTATCTGACTGGACCGGGGAGAATTTCCTTCAGGGAAATATGCTGGTCTTTATCGGTGCCACAGGTATTGCGGTGAGGGCCATAGCGCCTTTTTGCAAGGATAAGACCACGGATCCCGGAGTGCTGGCAATTGATGAGAAGGGAAGCTTTGTTATACCGCTCTTATCCGGCCACATCGGAGGGGCAGTGGAGGCAGCAAAGGAACTGTCGCAGATCATAGGTGCCATACCGGTTATCACCACCGCTACTGATGTCAATGGCGAATTCGCCGTGGACGTCTTTGCAACAAAGAATAATCTTGGAATAAACGACATGAAAAAGGCCAAAGAATTTTCTGCAAGAATTCTTGCAGGAGAGGAGGCAGAGTTTACAGTATCCCCAAGAAATAAGCAGATAGGCGGTCTTTCTCTGATTCCGAAATGTACGGTGATAGGAATGGGATGCCGAAGGGGAAAGAGCTTTGATGAGCTCTATGGTTTTCTTACAGAGAAGCTATCCGAAGAGGGTATAGATATAAGATCTCTGAAGGCTCTGGTCTCTATAGATAAAAAGAAGGATGAAGATGGACTTATCAGGCTCTCCGAGCAGCTGAATATCCCTTTTATCACCTATTCTCCGGAAGTTCTTATGGAGCAGGAAGGGGATTTTGACCATTCCGATCGGGTGCTGGAGGCTACCGGCGCCGACAACGTCTGTGAGAGGGCCGTGGCGGCCTACGGCTGTAAAAAAATAGTGCTTAAAAAGACCGCAAAGGACGGAATGACCCTGGCCATCGGTATGAAGGACGTAATAATAAATAATTAAAAGGAAATTTGTATGAAAAAGAAAAAACTGTGGGTAGTTGGAATAGGACCGGGCTGCAAGGAGGACATGACTCTGAGGGCCATAAGAGTGCTGACAGAGTGCGATGTAATCTGCGGATACACGGTGTACTGCGATCTGGTAAGGCCCAGATTCCCGGATAAGGAGTATATCAGCACTCCCATGATGGGAGAGGAAAAAAGAGTACAGCTGGCTCTTGAGAGAGCTGATCAGGGCTGTGATGTGGCTCTTATCTGCTCCGGAGATGCGGGGGTCTACGGCATGTCAGGCCTTGCCTGCAAGATGGGACAGGATTATCCTGAGGTGGAAATTGAGGTGGTTCCCGGCGTTACGGCGGCTCTTTCAGGGGCAGCCATACTTGGGGCGCCTCTTATTCACGATTTTTGCTTTATAAGCCTCAGCGACAGGCTGACACCTATGGAACTCATAGAAAAAAGACTTCAGGCAGCGGCCATAGCGGATATGGCGATAGTTATCTATAACCCGGAGAGCAAGTCCAGAAGCGGATATCTTGCCCATGCCTGCGATGTGCTGCTGGAGACTCTGCCACCGGAGAGGGTCTGCGGAATCGTAAGAAACATCGGAAGGGCAGGAGAAAGCAGCCAGGTTATGACTCTTTCAGAACTTAAGACCACTGAGGCTGATATGTTCTGCACTGTATTTATCGGCAATTCAGCCACAGAGAATTTAGGTGATATCATGGTCACCCCGAGAGGATATAAAAGTGAAGTGTAAGGTACTACTATTTGGCGGAACTACAGAGGGAAGGATACTGTCGGATTACCTTCGGGAGTATGACATTCCCCACGAAGTCAGCGTGGCAACTGAATATGGCGGCGAGATTCTTCGTGAAAATGGCGAGGACAACCTTCTTGTGGGCAGAAAAAGCGCCTCTGAGATAGAAAAAGTCATCACAGAAGGGGCATTTACCATTGTGGTCGACG
>JAEEGI010011432.1_pt1 | contig 19149 bp, 19 predicted proteins | sample 8958751 | NCBI WGS metagenome assembly JAEEGI01 (sample SAMN16246545, study PRJNA631951) | gut metagenome | biome: gut microbiome; feature: rumen; material: KS-attached | host: Bos | place: Iran: Karaj | collected 2018-10 | reverse complement strand
TGATAGTGTCTTTTTTATCATAATGTTAACTTTAAATGTTTTTCAGTTTAGAATGAGATGCAAAGCGCTGCTCCCAGCACCCACTGATGCAAGTTCTTGGTGGTACTTGATTTGTAGGGTTTGTTCATGTCCCAGCCATTTGACAACATTGCATCGACTGCTTCGGGGGCGAGCCCTTTAAACAGTCCCAGGGGATGATAGGTGGCAGTGAAAGTCTTGCGCGAGTAATCGTAGTCGCAGAAGACTCGCCATGAGAAATTGTTCTTATAGGCATAGGTGAGCGAGATGCCAGTGCCGAACTTCATGGAGTTGGAGGCCGAGACACCAATGTAATCCCAGGTGTAATCGGCGATTTCTCCCGTTGCTTTAAATGGGGAAATGGCGTCATTCTCCAGAGCTTCTTCGTTAAATGTAAGCTGCTCGCCCGTGTAGGTGGCATTGATGTCGATGTCGTCCATCACGCTGCGGCCCACGAGCAATTTTGAGCCAATGGCAAAGCGCGACGATAGCGGCAGACTGAAATAGACACCGGCATCGGCAGCAAACTCGGTGATATGGTCGCTCTCGATAGTGAGCGAGATATGTTGGAACGAGTTGTTAAGAATCGGGTCTTTGAAGAAATCTTGTATGTCCTCTTCTTCGCTCAAGGCAAAATTGCTCCAACCGTTGATGGGGGTTGCTTTCACGCGTAGACGGCCACCCACGCCAATGTAGGGGTTGAAGAAATATGCACCTTCGGCACTCACCACTGTGGCCGAGCGGAACTTGAGATGCAACGGTTCCTCCGTTGAGGTGCTTTCTCCCTCCGTTATTTCATCGGGGATATCGAATTCAAAAGGCGGGAGCTCGAGATTCTTGTTACCCAGTCCCACGCCCATCGAGATGGCGAAAAATGAGGGATTGGCACGCAGGTCGGGGTGATGGGCCAGGTCGCCACGCTGGAGTCCACGCTGCTTGAACAGCAGGTCCATCAATCCGTAGCCTAGTTCTACCGACAAGATGCCGATGCCGGCTCCCGAGAGCACGTCGGAGATCCAGTGGCGGTTGTTGAGCACACGCATCACTCCCGTGGCCGTGGCGAGGGAGTATGCGCCCACCGATATCCACGGCGAGCGTGTCATGCCATATTCCTTGTGCAATATTGTTGCAGCTAAGAAGGCGGTTGCTGTGTGTCCGGAGGGCCATGCATTGCGAGTGGTGCCGTCGGGCCGCATTTCACTAGCAGTGTACTTGATGCCATTGACCAAACCAGCCATGATTGCACTTGAGGCTGCGGCGGAGGCCCAAAAACGTGGCCAGTCGCTACGACTTTCGACACCGCCAATTTTCAAGCCGATTGTTAAAGCCAACGGCAAGTACTGGGTGTAGTTGTCAATCTCGCTGTGAAAATTATACTTGATGAGCCTGATTTTGGTGTTGGGATTGTTGTAGTCCTGACGGAAAGCGGTTTTCTCGCTCTTGGCAATCATGCCGGCAAAAAACAGGGGAATGCCCACCCAAGTCTGGTCGTCAAGGAACTTGTAAGGCTTGACGGCAGGGTTGGTGCGGCTCTTGAAGAAGTTGAAGTCAGGAGCCTTGGGTGGTACGTAGGTATCAAGACTATTTGTGTCAGATGAGAGAGTGTTGCCGTCGGGAACAAGAGCGACAGAAGGTGATTGGGTCACAATGCTTGTCGTTTCGCCCATTTCGCCTGTTGTTGCCCCGTCTTCGAGAGATGCGAGGCTGTCGACCGTAACAGTGCTCGTCAGTAGAGTGGGTGTAATGTCATCGGCATGCATGACTGTAGCCATAGAGAAGATGGCTATGAGTGTTGCAAACAACAAAAACAACTTTTTCATATTGTTTTATGGTTGGAGGTTTTTGGGGAAAATTACTAAAAAACATACAAATTTACAGCAAAATGATAGCAAAACAAAATGAAATTGAATTTTTTTTATTTGGATAATATGGGGGGCACGTGGAGGTGTGCTTTTTATTAATTCGGTGTCCTTTTTAGGTCGTTGTTTTTCAGGTATGTGAATATATGATTCTTGATCTTCTGTTATTTTGTACTGCAACTTGTTCAAGTGTTGGCTTGGATACCTTCATGGCGGTTTGTTTGTTGGTGATGTGGCATGATAATAACAATGCCACTACAATGCAATATATTGCTTCCTGTTGATGTGATGGCTGATATGATAGCTTAGGTGCAGGATGAACTGAAAGGAGTTAAAACATCGATAGGCTTTCTTGTCTGTGATATTAATCCATAAGGTGTGCCAGTGGAAACTATCATAACTGGCTTACAACAAACAGAGCGGGCATGCCCTTATAATCATGCCCGCAGTTGATGCAATACCGTATATCGTGACTCTTGAACCAATTGGTAAATGGTATGAGTCGCTATTACTTGAAGCTTTGATATGTATGTTTAAAGCTAACTGTTGTTCCTGCCGTTAATGACTTGAAACATTAAAATTAATCATCAATACCAACAAATTGTCCATTAGAGTTAAACTTTAACTCAAGGCCATTAGCGAGGTCAATATCATACCCATAACCTTTATTGCTGATTTTGGTGATGGGCGTGGATTGATAGTTAGCCTGCACATAACTTGCAATGGCCGATGGTACCAGTGCCACCGGCACGGCTTTCACGTGGCAATCTAAGGATTCCCATTGGTTGTTACGGTCGAAATCGATTTCAGTACCATCGTTGAGCATGACATCATATTCCATGCCTCCATACTTAGGGTCGGTTTCGACGCCCACTATTGTAGCATCAGGGAAATGCTTGTTGAGGAATGCTGTCACGGCTTCGGGGAGAGCTTGAGGCTGTGCAACTGGGGCGGCCTGGGTCGGTGTCGCGCTGGCTTGGGTAGATGCCTGCTGCGCAGGAGCCTGCTGTTGAGCGTTGGGCATAGCGTTTTGCTGTTGTGAACCTCCGTTACAAGCCATCAGGCCTGTGGCACATAAAGCAATACTGATGAGATTGAATATTTTCATAGTAGTTTTTATCTTAAAAAGAGGGCAAAAGAATGATGTCTTGCCCTCTTCTTTGATTAGTTGGTGATGAATTAGATTAGTCGTCGATGTCAATTACCTGGAAAGAGCGGTTGTACTCAATTTCCAGACCATTGTTGAGTTTCACTTCATAGCCGCGACGATTACGGTCGAGGTCGATGATAGTGGTGCCGGGGAAGGTAGCGCGGATGTGAGCTTTGATTTGCTCAGGAATGAGGGCGGTAGGCACTTGCGACGATCTGCAGTCAAACTCTTTCCAGTTACCTTGCTTGTCAAATTCTACCTTCTCGCCACTGTCATACATAATGGTATAATCGTCCCAGTCCATGGTGACAATCAGGGGAACCTTGTTGCCGAAGTGCTGCTTGAGAAGTGCTTGTGCTGCGGCAGGAAGCTGGTTGAAGTTGATCACCTGATCGTGATCGGCTTTTGCGCTGAAGCCAAGCGTCAGCACAGCCACTAAAAGAACTAAATACTTTTTCATTTTTCTAATTGTTTTATTGTTAAAGAATTAATTGATTTGAATATTAGTCGTCCATCTCCATTAGTGCGCCTTGTTCGTTGAACTTGAGCTCAAGATCGTTGGCTAAGTCAACATCATAACCATGTCGCTCCTTGTCGATCTTGGTGATGGCAATGGCTGGGAAATTAGTGTTAATATAGGTGGTAATGGGTGCGGGCACAAGTGCAGTGGGCACAGCTGCCATCTTTGATTCGACCTTATCCCACACGTTATCAGTGTCAAAACTGATTTGAGTCCCATCGGCAAGTGTCACGTCATATTTGTAGGAGAACCATTCCCAATCTTTGTCGGCATAAGATATGGTTTGGGTCGGGAAATGTTGTTTTACAAACGCTTGAATTTCCTGTGGGAGTTCGGTGGGCGGGACAGGCTTGTCGCTACATGCGGTTACAAGGAGTGCTAGAGGTATAAACAGTATTTTTTTCATAACATATTTATTAGGATTGCAAAAATAATACTTATTTGAGTATAGGTGTGTTTAATTATGTTTTTTTAGATGAATTCCATAAAAAATAACAATGTTGTTGTATAAAATAACAATGTTGTTGTAAAGTATATTCTCTTTGGCGCGTTTTAGTCAGTAAGGGCTTCAAGATAAAAGGAAACAGGACGGAACCCGTCGTTGCAGCTAATCATGGCGCTCATGGGATTCTGCATCCATCCGTCATAAAAATTGCCTTCGCCTCGGGCAAGCGCCTCGACAAAAGGCCGCATCGACTCCCATGCCGACGGGCAGAGTCCTGAAGGACATTTGCCATCAGTCGATATCCATTGTTGTCCTACAGCAACGTCGCATGTATGTTCAATGGGGTTTTCGTACTGTGCCATGAGGTCGTGATAGACCATTTGCCGCATGGCTGTGATTCTTACCTTGTTCATGAAGCTGTCATTCATGTGAAGTTACGGGAGTCACGCTATAGCCTTGCTGTTGCAGCAGTGTAATGACACCTTGCGGTCCTGGCAGGTGACCACATCCTACCGACACGAGTATGCTTCTTTGCTTCATGGCTTCGACGATGGTGGGAATCCAGTTGCGGTTGCGGCTGAACACCAATCGCTCAAGATCTTGAGCATCGGAGCCACCTAATTCTTTGTCGCTCATGATTTCTAGAATCCGGCTGATGTTTTGGCTCTTGTAGTCGTTAACCAGTTCCTGGGCCATTGTTTCCATTTTATCGTCGGCCTTGCACATCTCGAGTAAGTCACTTGCTTGCTTGTTGAGCGGAGCATTAAAGAGCAGGTTGGTCTGGAATTCGACGGTCTCAAGGCTATTGGCTTTTTTGCCTTTATCGGTGCAACGCTTCTCTACAGCCTTGTCAATGAGGTTCATCGGGTTGAAATCGGGAATGGATGTAGTGGCTTGTATTACCTGCAATTGCATCATGATGGCAGCAGGTTTCATGGGATAAAACTTGTCGAGGCCAATGCCAAAGATACCGAAATACTTCTTGACAACATTGTCGATGATCTTGAGCCCCTCAGGTGAATAGAGTTTGTCGAGAGTGCTGTCGGTAGGCGCCATCATGGCCATCTGCATCATCTGCAGGGCTTCAGAGTTGGTCATGGCATCATTCTGAATTTCGACAAAAACCTCGTCGATGTTGTTGATGACCTCGTTTAACGACGGAATGCTATCAATGAAATCACCTGAAATGAAGTGATGGGTTCCGAAGAGGTATGAGGGCTGCTGTAAATCGTTACCCGATACTTTCCACAGGAGTTGCGCGTTTAAAGAGAGCGCAGCTGTTAATATAAAAACAATTGTGACAAATTTTTTCATAATAAATAAATGATTGAATAGACGATGCAAAAATAATGGAAAATAATCAGAAATAGGCCCCTTATTACAAAAAAACGTAGAAAAAGATGTGTGGATTGACAAGAAAAGTGTAATTTAGCAGAGAAAACAATGAAACATTAATATTCATATTTAAAATATAGACATTATGACAATAGCATTAATTCTGTTGGCTGTGGTCGTGCTGGTGGCACTGGCTATTGGTTTGTATATCGTGAATACACAGCGTTCGCTGGTAAAACTCGATGAAAATTGCAAAAATGCTCTGGGACAGATTCAGGTTCAGCTCAATTCGCGCTGGGACGCATTGCTGGCACTTGCCAAGACTGCTAGCCAGTATGCTCAGCACGAGAGCGAGACGCTCATCAAGGTGATTCAACAACGCCGTGGTGAGGATGTGAATAGTGCCGAAGCGGTCAATCGTCAGCAAGGCGAGCTCAATCAGGTGTTGGGCCGTCTGATTGCCATTGGTGAGGCATATCCTGACTTGAAGGCCAACGAGATGTTTGCCAAAACGATGGACAGCGTGAACTCCTATGAAGAGAATGTGCGTATGAGCCGCATGGTGTACAACGATACTGCCACGAAACTGAATCGTGCTGTGCGCCAGTGGCCGTCATCGTTTGTTGCCAGCATGCTTCACTTCACTGAGCGTGAGTATCTGAAGGTAGATCACGAGCAGAAGTCGCAGATGCCTGACCTCTTTGGCGATAATTAATATAATGATGAGACGCTTTTTGTTAATATTACTGCCCCTGCTAGCATTGGTGGTGGCTCCATTTCCTTGCAACGCATCCATGCCAGTGACTGGCGGTGATGCTTCAGAAGAGGTTTCGTTCAGTATGAAAGAACTGAACAGCCCTATGATGCAGACGAGCGACCCCCAAACTCTGACTGATGATGGTAATTTGCCGTCACAAAAGTCCAAGTCTGTTTTTACTTGGTTATGGGAACATCCAGTGTTGTCGCTATTGCTGTTGAGCCTTTTGCTGTCGCTTGTGTTCTATTGCATTAAAAGGTCAATAAAATACTGGGTATGAAAACGCGATTAAGATATTGCCTGCTGCTTCTGTTCTGGGTGGGAGCCATTGCGTCGCTTAGTGCTCAGCATCGTCTTGTGAATCTCGACATCAGGGTACTCATCAATGACCACGGCAACGCCCGTGTGGTTGAAACCCGCACCATGGAAATCGACGATTTTGAGGGCACTGAGTCCTTCATCAAGATGTATAACATGAATGGCATGGAGGTGGGCGAGTTGAGCGTGAGTGATGAAACCGGCGCCGAGTATGAGGTGGATAGCGACTGGGACGTGGACCGTTCCCGCGCGGCCAAGACCAGGCGTTGCGGCTATAACCACACCGACGAGGGCGAGGAACTGTGCTGGGGCATAGGCGATGGTGGCAAACGCGTCTATACTGTGCGCTACACTTTGACTCGCCTTGTGAAGTCATATGACGACTTCGATGGTTTCAACTTCATGTTCTATGAGAGCGACAATCCCTATGCCGAGAACGTGAAGGTTACCATAGAGCGTGAGAATGATGCTCCTTTCCTGCCCGAGTCCACACGCATGTGGGGTTTCCGCTGTCGTGGCAATATAGAGCTAGATGATGGACGCATAGTAGCTGAAACCGATGCGCCAATGGTAGACAAGGGGGAGGGCATGATAGTGATGGCGGTGTTCAACAAGGGTGTGTTTCATCCCATTACACGAGTGCAAGGCAACATCTTCGACAATCTTATTACTCCGGCTTTTGATGGCAGTGACTATAGCCTGAGCGACTGCGAGGAGATGCTTGCAGCAATGAAAGCGGGTAAGACGTTGCCGCAGGAGACAGATGGCTTGGCCATGAAGTCGTCGCTGACTGGTAGCGACAATATGATGGGAAAGGAAACCACCATTTGGCAGAACCTAGCTGAACTTGTTTGGCCCTTCTTGCTCTTGGGTGCTTTGATTTTGCTGGTGATTGTGCTGTTTGTGGGAGTCTCCGACATTTACAACACTTTTTCTCGAGAAAAGAACCTGAAGCGGCTCTTTGGCAATAACCGGCATGAGGTGCAGGTGTGGAATCGCGATATCCCTTATGGCGGCGACCTGAATCACACCTACAGCGTGCTGGAGGCTGTGGAACCTGATGAGGCCAAACACAGCAACCGCATTGCGGCGTGTGTGATGCGAATGCTTTACAGTGGCACTGTGAAGTTGCACAATGCTGTCGACAAGACAGGAAATTCTTGTCAGCTGCTGGAGATAACCCAACCGCCAGAACAGTGCCCTTATGAGAAGACCGATAAAGGCAATGTATTGATGTATTTCCTGCAACGTCTGATGTATGATTCGGCTGGTTCCGACCATGTACTGCAACCTAATGACTTGGGTGACTACATGAAAGCGAAACCTGTGGAGAACCGCCCGGTGGTAAAGGTGCTTTACTCGCTTATGGAGAGTTCGAAGATACGGCTCAAGAACATAGCACCCAGTGATGCCGAGCAGGTGTTCGGGCTTAAGAAGTTCTTGCAGGAGTTTACTTTGCTCAACGAGCGTACAGTGAAGGAGGTCTCGCTATGGAAAGAATATATGGTGCATGCCACCCTGTTTGGCATCGCCGACCAAGTGCGGGCTGACATGAAACAGATTTGGCCCGAATATGTGAAGATTGATCCGATAACAGCTCAGTTGGAAACGACCCCCACACTCTGCTCTACTGTGGCTCAGTCCATGATTATGGGCATGACTTATGTGCGCAGTTTCGAGACACCATCTGAGCGCGCTGCACGGCTTCAGCGTGAACGTAGTTCGGGTGGCGGTGGTCGTTCATCTTTCGGTGGCGGTGGTGGTCACAGTGGTGGTGGGGGCAGTGGTGTTCGTTGAGATTCTATCAGTAAGTCCTAATATAATGAAGACTCCGTTCAAGGCGATTCACATCGGCAGGAACGGAGTCTGATAGTTTACTACTAAGTGGCTATTCTTGAGGAAATAACACGGTAATTAATTCAACCAATAACTAATTCACTTTCAAAAAAATGGTTTGTCGGTAGTCTGAGTAATCGACTTTCGACACTGCAAAATTACTGCTGCGATGGCTCCACGGCAATCGCCCATTTTAGGGAATTTGATAATTTTTATCCCCAAATGTGATTATTTTAGATAAAAATGAGGTGAAACGTCAGATGTGCATTAGGTCGCGATATACGTCAAAGGCTGCTTCCATGAGGTCGGTGGTGATGGCGGCATCATAATGTGGAGATCCGCATTGCGAGAGCAGTACGCAGTTGATTTCGCCATTTTGACTCTTCTTGTCATGTGTCATGAACGAGATGAGCGTCTCGTAGTCGTCGCAAGTGATATGGAAGGCACCATAATGTTCTATTGCGAACTGTGCTAGGGCATAAAGGTCGGCCGAGGGAAATCCGAAGAGTTTGTGCGAAAGGTAAGTTTCGGTAATGAGTCCCCATATTACCGCATAGCCATGTCGAATGGCTTTACCGCGTTTCAGTGCCAGGCTTTCGAATGCGTGTGCCACGGTGTGACCTAGGTTTAAGGCTCGGCGAGTGCCCGCCTCGAGCGGGTCGCTGTCTACATAATGCAGCTTGATGGCTACCGATTGCTCAATCATCTTGAGAAACGCATGGGTGTTGAAAGGGTTGTTGAAATCGGTTTTGAGCAACTGAGTGAACCTGTCGTGGCTGTGTAGTAGGGCATGCTTGAGCATTTCGGCATAGCCTGCCTTTATTTCGGGTTGGGGTAAAGTGTCAATAAAGCACGAGGAGATAATGGTCTGCTGTGGCATGGTAAAGGCACCAATCTCGTTTTTGAGCCCGTTGAAGTCGATGCCCGTCTTGCCTCCTACCGACGCATCAACAGCTGCAAGCAGTGAGGTGGGGCAGTTGATAAACCTTATACCACGCTTGAAGGTGGCTGCGGCAAATCCACCCAAGTCGGTCACCATGCCGCCACCCACATTCACTATAATGCTATTGCGTGTGGCGCCGAGGTCGCTAAGTTGTGTCCACACATGGGCAAGAGTTTTGAGGTTTTTGCTCTCTTCGCCAGCAGAGATGGTAATGACGGGGGCTTCGGCAAGTGCGTTGCTTCCTAGGCGTGTCACTACCAACCGTGCGGTGTTTTCGTCGGCAACGACAAAGGTCTTGTTGTGGTCGATGTTGGACAGTGTGCTGTCGAGTGCCTCGCCCACACAGTTGGTGTATGTGATGCCTTGTGTCAAGCTATCGTGTGGTTTCTTTGAAGTCGTTGATGAGTTCGGGGAGCGATGCAACAAAGTCGTCCATTGACTTGAAGACGATATCGGCGCCCGCTTTCAGCAGTTCTTTCTCGGCAATGGGTCCCGTGGTGATCCCTATGGTGAAACAGCCAGCCGAGTGTCCGGCTTGCACGCCCAGCGGTGCGTTCTCTATAACGATGCACTGATTGGGCTTGGCGTTGGCCTTCGCTATGCCTTTGAGGTAGGGTTCGGGATTGGGCTTGCCATGTTTGGTGTCGTGAGCCGTGACGCGTTTTTCAGAGAAAAGGCCGGGGAAGTCGCTGTCGATACGTTCCAGCACAGAGGGTTCTCTCGAACCAGTGACAAGCACCCGCTCAATTCCTGCCTCTTTGAGTGTTTCGAGCATAGCAGGGGCTCCCGGCATCACGGGCACCTCGCCCAGTTCCTTGAAGTAACGTCCTTTCACTTTATAGAGTTCCCAGGCCTCGTCGTCAGTAATATTCTTTCCGGCACCTTTTTTGAACATGTGTTTGATAATACCGGCTCCGGTCATACCTTCGTAGAGGTAGAATTCGTCGCGTGTGCACTTAATGCCATTTTTTTTCATGAGCTTGACCCAGGCACGCGTGTGATTTTTCATGGAGTCAAAAAGAATGCCGTCGCAGTCAATAAGAGCCACTTTGCACTCTATGGCCTTATGGCCCGAAAATTTCAGATAGTTGGTGATTGCGTTTTTACCTATCATTATGGTGTTGTATAAAGTTTGGATTTATTTATCTTACAGTTATGTGAAAACATCCTTGTTTGCGCTCGAAGATGGCAAAGCAACGCCCTTGCTCCCTGAAATTGTAAACGATTTCGGCAAGCACATTCTTCAAGTCTTCAAGCGAAATGGGGTGGGTGGGATCAAGACAGTCGAATTTCACCCAGCTGATGTCGAAGGTGGTGCCGTATAAGTGGCACGATTGCGAGGTGGCGGCACGGTTGCGTTTCTGTAGCTTATTGACAGAGTAATCGGTGCGTAGCAGACTTGTGACACGAATGCGATAGTCGGCATTACCGCGAGCCTTGATGGTGTCGGCAAAGGTGGTGGCTATTTCCTTGAGAAGATTGGCAGCCTTTGGCACGAGATAGGGCATTGAGTGCTTGAGAGAATCGATGAAGTAAATGTCGGAAGTAGTGATTTTTACCAACGGTTTCTTCACAAAGTAGGCTGTCTTGAAGTCGGTGATGGGTGTGATTCCATTGGATTCGGCAGCAGGCAGTTGGATGTGATTGCTGTCGTTAAATATCTCCTTCAGACTGCCTGGGATGATGTGCGTGGTAATGCGTCCCACATTGGCATTGTCGCTCACGTTAGCGGCTTTTTTGCTCATGGGAGGCAGTTCACTGTTTTTTTTCACCCACACAACCTTGTCATTGTAGTGGTTGCTACACGTGCAACTCACCACACCTGTGCCAGGAATGGTCATTAAAATGGTAGCAAGAAGCAAAATCGCGTTATTTGCCCACCGTCTGTACATAGAGAATGTTGAATTTGGCGGGGTCTAGTTTCATGGCTTGTGCCAGCTTCTCGCGATCACAACCAGCTCTCACCACGGTCTTGAGGCCGGCTTGAGCACAGTAGAGGTATATGTTTTGCGAGGCAGCCCCAGCAGCATAATGCTGGAATTCAGCCATCTTCTGCTTCTCATTGTTGCCCACAAGCACAATGTTGATGGGAGCAGTCTTGGCAAAGTCCTGCATGGCCGAGATGTCGCGGAAATCACCAGTGTTGACCACGGTGAGTGTATTGTCTTCAGCACTGTATTTGCTGATTTCAGTGGCAGTAATTACATAGATTTCCAGTTCCTGACGATTCATGGCGGTGCCAATGGTGCGCTTGCCATCGTGCGTAATGCCCCATGCCGCCCACAGCATGTTGCTCAAATCTTGCTTGGTGACAGAGGATTGCGGGTCGATGTCACGGCTCGATTTACGCTCGTTCATCACTTTCATAAGAGGCTGTCCGCCCATGGTTTGAGGTTCGGGAAGAATTTCGGCATTTGCTAAGCCGCTGGAGGCAAATAAGATGCTTGCCATGATGAAATTTGTTATTTTCATTGTGATAAAGAATATTTCCGGTTGTTATTCGTTGCTACAAATGTAAGTGTTTTTTTTCATGTGAGCAAATACTGAGTAGAACATTTTTTGTGCTATTGCAAGATAATATCATGCTGTACTTTGGAGGATGTGGGAAAAACACATAATAATAAAGGAAAGTAGTAAAATATTCATTAACTTTGCAATCACAAGCACCAGATTGGTGACGAATAAATAAGATTAAGAGATGGACGGGAAGAAATATAAGATACTGATAGTGTGCCTGGGCAATATATGTCGTTCTCCAGCTGCTGAAGAAGTATTGCGCCAACTGGTTGCTGAGCGTGGCTTGGCTAATCGAATCGAGATTGACTCGGCAGGAACCTATGGCGGCCATAGTGGTCAGTTGCCAGACCAACGCATGCGTGTGCATGCTCGTCGACGTGGCTACGAACTCACGCACCGTGCCCGTCGCATCACTGGCTATGACATGGGCGACTTTGACATGATTGTGGCAATGGACGATGCAAACCGTATTGACCTTGAACGTCTTGCCCGTACTCCTGAAGAGAAACGGAAGATAGTGATGATAGGTGATTATATCACGCAGAATCCTCACTACGATTATGTGCCCGACCCATATTATGAAGGCAGCGAGGGTTTTGAACTGGCTCTAGACCTGCTTGAAGATGCTTGTGTTCAGTTGCTTAATAAAATAATGACAAAAATAAAATAAACATATTATGAGAAAAAATCGTTTTATGATGCTTGCCATGACAGCTGTGGTTGCCATAAGCGTTCAGGCTAGAGTGCAGTCACCGCTGGTGGTGCGTTGGGAGATGGGCCAGAACGAAGCCGAACAAGGCTACTACAGCTCGCGTTTTGTGTTGAAGAATGTGAGTGGTGACACACTTGGTGATAATTGGGAATTCTTCTTTAATCAGTTCTCGCGTGCGCTGAAGCTGCCAACCGGTTGCCCTGTGGATATCAAGGAACTTACAACCACTTATTATCACCTGACTCCTAATGCGGCATACAAGCCGCTTGTGCCTGGCGATAGCCTGGTGGTGGAGATGCTCATGCGTGGCACAATGGTGAATATATGCTACACGCCGCAGGGCGGACATGTGGTGATGAACGGTGACTATGCTCATCCTCTGGCAGCAAAAATAGCAATTTCTGAACTCAAGGACCCCAAGCAATGGGTGAATCGCAAGCACGATTACCCTGATGGTAACTATATGTACGCCTTCAATGCCCGTCTCAAGGGCGAGGGATGTTGCCAGGCCGAGTTCCGCTCGTTCGACATTTTCCCGACCCCCAAGACAGTGGAATATGGCACAGGAACGACCGAAGTGGGCAATCTTGTGACCATCAAGACTAAGTTCCTCAAGGGAGGCGTGCGCAAGGCCAAGAAGTTGCTCTTAAGCGAATTGGCCCAGCGCGGAATCTATGAGAGCGGCGGTCAGCGCACGAAAATTTGGCTCGATGTCAATAAAAAGCTGAATAACAATGGCGAGTATTATGAACTGCAGGTAAAGAAAGATACAATTGTGCTCACGGGTGCTTCGGAAGCGGGACTGATGAACGCTGTGAAGACGCTGATTGCAGCTCTTGACCACAGCGCTGGTCACAAGCTGAACCATGCAAAGGTGAAAGATGCCCCTGACTTGGCCTATCGTGGCTTTATGCTCGATATTGCCCGCAACTTTACCCGCTTTGACGAGTTAAAACGGTTTATCGACTTGCTGTCGTACTATAAGATTAATCGTCTGCAGTTTCACTTCACCGACGACGAGGCATGGCGTGTGGAGATGCCCAGCATACCAGAACTCACCGAGGTGGCCTCGCGCCGTGGATGCACTCTCACCGAACAGGGATACCTTGCTCAGATTTTTGACGGCAACGGCAACCCCGACGACCTGACACAGAGCGCAAATGGTTACCTGACTCGCGAGCAGATGATTGAACTGCTCAAGTATGCCGATGCTCACGGCATTAAGGTGATTCCTGAAATCGAGACACCTGGTCATGCCCGTGCTGCCATTGTGGCTATGAAGAACCGCTATGCGAAATATGCCTCGACCGATAAGCTCAAGGCAGAGCAATACAAGTTGTGGGATGATGAAGACAAGCAAGACTTCACCTCGGCGCAGAGTTATCACGACAATGTGCTGAATGTGGCACAGGACGGCGTCTACAACTTCTTGCAGGCCGTGGTCGAGGATTTGATTATAATCTACAAAGATGCCGGTCTCAAACTCGATGTTTTGCACCTGGGTGGCGATGAGGTGGCCCGCAGTGCATGGGACGGCTCGCCCGCAGTCAAGGCACTTATGGCACGCGAGGGGTTGAAGACACAGCACGATGTGCATGAATACTACTTGCGTCGCATCTCGGACTACTTGATCAAGAAAGGTATCAAAATCGAAGGCTGGCAGGAAGTGGCGCTGAACAACTCGGCTAAGTATGATGCGGTGATGCCCCAGCGCTTTGCTGGTGTGAATGCCTGGAGCACGGTGGGCCGCCGCGACACGGTGCCTTACACGATAGCCAATGCCGGTTATCCCGTGATTCTCTCGAATGTGACCAATTTCTATATTGATATGGCTTACGGTTGGCATCAGTATGAAAAAGGCTTGCATTGGGGTGGAGCAGTCGATGAGTATGCTACCTGGTATGCTCAACCCTACAACATCTATCACTCGGCTCGCATGCAGTATGACGGGACTCCCACCGACATGGAGAATGCTGCGGTGGGCAAGGTGCCTTTGCGCAAGGTGGAGAACATCATTGGTGTTCAAGGCCAGTTGTGGGCCGAGACCATCAGGAACTTTGAACAGGTGCAAATGTACTGCCTGCCCAAGATGCTGGGTCTGAGCGAACGCGGCTGGAATGCTATTCCTGAGTTTGTGAAGAATGGTGCCGAGCAGGACTTTGAGGGCTGCATGCGCGCCTATAACCTGAAGATAGGTCGCAGCGAGTTGCCCGTGCTCAAGCGTCGTGGATTTGCTTTCAGGCTGGGGCAGCCAGGCATTGTGGTGAAGGACGGCAAGCTGCTTGCCAACAGCCAGTATTGCGGCGAGGTGATCCGTTATACACTGGACGGTAGTGAGCCCGATGCCACATCTCCTGTGTGGACGGCACCTGTGGCCATTGGAAAGGGCGTGAAACTGGTGAAGGCTAAAGCTATGTATCTGGGTCGTGAAAGTCTCACCACCTACTTGTGGCTTGAGTGATGCATTTGCTTGATATCAATTTGGCTTGATGACAGATTTGGCATATTATTTGATATTCGTGCAGAAAGGGCGAATTTATTTGCCTATATTATAAATGAGTATTAATTTTGCAGAGATTTTAGAAATCGATAAACTGTAATGAAGATTATAACTAACCCGACGGAACTGCGACAGGCAGTGATGTCGTATCGTAAAGAAGGCAAAAGCATAGGCCTGGTGCCCACGATGGGAGCCCTTCATGAAGGTCACAAATCGCTTGTGGTGCGTGCCCGTGGCGAAAATGATGTGGTGGTGGTGAGTGTGTTTTTGAATCCCACTCAGTTTAATAACAAGGAAGATTTGCGTACTTATCCGCGCACTGCCGAGGCCGATGCCGCCATGCTTGAGTCGTGTGGAGTGGACATCGCATTCATGCCCAGTGTTGACGATATCTATCCCGAACCCGACACTCGCGTGTTCAAGCTGGGTCCTGTGGCTGAGGTGATGGAAGGTGCTATGCGTCCTGGCCACTTCAACGGAGTGTGCCAGATTGTGAGCAAGCTGTTCAGCTTTGTGGAACCTGACCGTGCTTACTTTGGCGAAAAGGACTTCCAGCAGATTGCCGTGATTCGTGCTATGGTGGCTCAACTGGGTTTCAACCTTGAGATTGTGCCTTGCCCCTGTGTGCGTGAAGCCGACGGTCTGGCCAAGAGTAGTCGCAACGTGCGTCTCACACCCACGGTTCGTCGCGTGGCTCCTGCCATCTATAAGACTCTCAAGGAAAGCCTTGAGTTTGCCACATTCCACACCGTGCAGCAGACGCATGACTGGGTGGTGGCTACACTCAATGCCTATCCTGAGATGGAGGTTGAATACTTCTCAATATGCGACGGTATAACACTACAACCGGTAGAAGACTGGAATGACACCGACTATGTGGTGGGTTGCATCACGGTGTATTGTGGTGATGTGCGTGAAATTGATAACATAACATATAAAAACGAACGCTGAAATGCAGATACAAGTAGTTAAATCGAAGATACATCGTGTAACCGTTACAGGTGCGAACCTGAACTACATTGGCAGCATCACAATTGATGAGGATTTGATGGATGCAGCCAATATTATCGAAGGTGAGCGTGTGTATGTCGTGGACAATAACAATGGCGAGCGCCTCGATACCTATGTGATTAAAGGTGAGCGCGGAAAGGGCGAGATTTGCCTGAATGGCGCAGCTGCCCGTAAGGTGGAGCCTGGCGATGTGGTCATTATCATGTCGTATGCCTTTATGACTCCCGACGAGGCCCGCAAGTTCAAGCCAGCCATTGTGTTCCCTGATACACACACCAACAAACTTATCAAGTAAGAATCTTAACCCCAGAAATAGCTGAAGAATAAAGTTAGTTTATATGTTTGATAATTTAAGCGAAAGACTCGAAAGATCGTTCAAGATACTGAAAGGTGAAGGCAAAATCACCGAAATCAATGTAGCAGAAACCCTCAAGGATGTTCGTCGTGCCCTGCTCGACGCCGATGTGAACTATAAGGTGGCGAAGCAATTCACCGACACGGTGAAGGCAAAGGCACTGGGCCAGAACGTGATTAATGCTGTGAAGCCCAGCCAGCTGATGATTAAGATAGTGCACGATGAGCTCACTGAACTGATGGGTGGAGAGCAAGCCCCCTTTAATATCGACGGCAATCCGGCAGTGATATTGATGTCGGGTCTGCAGGGTTCTGGTAAGACCACTTTCTCGGGCAAGTTGGCCCGCAAGATGAAGCATGAGAAGGGCAAGAACCCCATGCTGGTGGCATGTGACGTGTATCGCCCTGCTGCTATTGAGCAACTCAAGGTGATTGCTGAACAGATTGGCGTTCCCGTATATAGTGAGCCCGATAGCCAAGATCCTGTGAGCATAGCCCGCAATGCTATTGCCGAGGCCCGTCGCAAGGGCAATGACCTGGTGATTGTGGATACTGCAGGCCGCCTAGCCATTGATGAGAAGATGATGACTGAGATCAAGGCCATTAAGGATGCAATCAACCCCACCGAAACACTATTTGTGGTTGACTCGATGACAGGTCAGGATGCCGTGAACACCGCCAAGGAGTTTAACGACCGCCTCGACTTCGACGGCGTGGTGCTCACCAAGCTCGATGGTGACACTCGTGGTGGTGCCGCTCTCTCAATTCGCTCGGTGGTGAACAAACCCATCAAGTTTGTGGGTACTGGCGAGCGCATGGAGGCTATTGATCCGTTCCGTCCGGCTGGTATGGCCGACCGTATCTTGGGCATGGGCGACATTGTGTCGTTCGTTGACCGTATGCAGCAGCAGTATGACGAGGAGGAGGCCCGCAAGTTGCAGAAGAAGATTGCAAAGAATCAGTTCAACTTCAACGACTTCTTGCAGCAAATCAAGCAAATCAAGAAGATGGGTAGCATCAAGGACCTGGCCTCGATGATTCCTGGTGTAGGCAAAGCTATCAAGGACATAAATGTTGATGACAATGCCTTCAAGAGCATTGAAGCCATTATCTACTCAATGACTCCCTATGAGCGTGAACACCCCGAGGTGATGAACGGTCGTCGTCGTCAACGCATTGCCATGGGTAGTGGCACTAACATTCAAGAGGTGAACCGCCTGCTTAAGCAGTTTGACCAGACCCGCAAGATGATGCAGGCTGTGACCACCAAGAACCCCATGAAGATGATGCGCAACATGCGCAATATGCCCAACATGCCAGGCAGGAGATAAATCTAAGAAACAGAGGGGCACCTTTGCTCGAGTGAAGGTGCCTTTTTTTATAACCATAAAGCTAAAAACCTATAAAATCTAGAGCAATATGACATTAATTGATGGCAAGAGTGTAGCTAAAGAAGTGAAGCAGAAGATCGCTGCCCAAGTCGAGGAGATGGTTGCAGCCGGTAAGCGTCGCCCTCACCTGGCCGGTGTGCTGGTGGGCCATGACGGTGGCAGTGAGTCTTATATGAGCAACAAGGTGAAATCGTGCGCCGAGTGCGGATTCCAGTCATCGTTGTTGCGGTTTGAAGACACCGTGAGCGAAGAGGAACTGCTCGCTACAGTTCAGAAACTGAACGAAGATCCAGGTGTTGACGGTTTTATTGTGCAGCTGCCTCTGCCCAAGCACATAGATGAGCAGAAGGTGATTGAAGCCATCGACCACAGGAAAGACGTTGACGGCTTCCACCCCATCAATGTGGGCCGCATGATGATAGGTCTGCCTTGTTTCCGTTCAGCGACTCCGCAGGGCATACTCATGCTGCTTGAGCACTATAATATCGAGACGCGTGGCAAGCACTGCGTGGTGCTGGGGCGTAGCAACATCGTGGGCAAGCCTGTGGCATCGATGCTGGTTCAGAAGGCCAATCCCGGCAACTGCACCGTTACCATTTGCCATAGTGCCACCAAGAATATGGCCGAGATTACCCGTGAGGCCGATATCCTGATTGCCGCTATCGGCTCGCCCGAATTCGTGAAGGCCGACATGGTGAAGGAGGGTGCCGTGGTGATTGACGTGGGTACCACACGTCTGCCATCGACCGAGACCAAGAGCGGATGGCGCCTGCATGGCGATGTTGACTTCGAGCAGGTAGCTCCCAAGTGTAGCTACATTACCCCTGTGCCGGGCGGTGTGGGCCCCATGACCATTGTGTCGCTCATGCAGAACACACTGCTGGCGGCTCAAGGCAAGATTTATTAATGACTCAACAATAAACATTTATGAGCGGTTTTTTCTCGGGCGTGTTCCTGTCGCTGTTGTCGCTGTTGGGCAATAGCGGTGATGTGGATTTTGTGTTCTTTGGCGATGCCATGCAGCATGCGCCACAAATCACAGCGGCACATCGCGGGGGCAACACCTATGATTATAGCGAGTGTTTCCAGTATATTGAGCCCGACATTCAAGGTGCCGATTGCGCGGTAGTGAATCTGGAAGTGTCGCTTGGTGGTGCACCCTATACAGGTTACCCCTGCTTTAGCGCGCCCGACGAGTGGGCCGCTCAACTGCAGCGTTCGGGTTTCGACCTGCTGCTCACGGCCAATAACCATTGCCTTGACCGTCGCGACAAGGGTGCCGTGCGCACCATCGAGGTGCTCGACAAACTCGGGATACCTCATGTGGGCACCTATGTGAACGCGGCCGCCCGCGCCAAGCAGTTGCCTTGCATCCAGACCATCAAGGGCCTTAAAGTGGCATTTCTTGACTACACCTATGGCACCAATGGCATTCCCATTCAGAAAGATGTGGTGGTTGACTACATCGACAAGGCATTGATAG
>JAEEGI010011428.1_pt1 | contig 19153 bp, 22 predicted proteins | sample 8958751 | NCBI WGS metagenome assembly JAEEGI01 (sample SAMN16246545, study PRJNA631951) | gut metagenome | biome: gut microbiome; feature: rumen; material: KS-attached | host: Bos | place: Iran: Karaj | collected 2018-10 | reverse complement strand
CCCCACCGTCCACAGGATGGTCCAGCGTGATATCCCCGATCTGGGAGACAGAGGTCTGTACATCCTTCACGACATCGGTACCGAGCTGCGCGGATACATGGACGGATGCATAGGATGCAAGAAGTGTGAGAAGGAATGTCCCGAGCACGCTTTGACCGTCACCGATGACAAGGAGATCGTCGTAAAGACCAAGAACTGTCTCGGAACCGCATGCTACAGGTGTCAGTTCAGCTGTCCTGAGAAGGTCTACAAGTACGACAACCTCAAGCTGACGTTCTGAGATGATAGGATGCACGTGTTCATCATCGGAGGATTCCTGGGAAGCGGAAAGACCACTATGCTCCTCGAGCTGGCCAAGGTCTACGTGGACAAAGGGCTGAAGACTGCCATCATAGTGAACGAATCCGGAGAGGTCGGTGTCGACGGAGCCACGATAAAAGCCGAAGGATACAATGCGACCGAGCTTCCGGAAGGCTGTATCTGCTGCACGCTAGTGGGAACCCTCCAGGCAACCCTCAGGAACATCAAGAGGGATCTGGACCCCGACATCCTCATCATAGAGCCCACCGGTCTGGCGCTGCCCCATAAGGTAAAGCAGTTCGTGCACACGGCCATGATCGATGAGGAGACCTGTTCCATCATCGGTCTTGCGGATGTCGAGAGGTTCGACTTGCTTCTGGAGAAGAAGGAGGCGTTCTACAAGATGCAGATGTCAGGCGCGGATCTGGTCCTCATCAACAAGGTGGATCTTGCCAAGCCTGGGCAGGTCGAGCATATCAGACAATGGTTCTCCCAGAACTTCCCGGAGAAGCCGGTTGAGGCCGTATCGGCCAAGACCGGTGAGAACATGGACAAGCTCTTCGATTTCACGCTCAAGCAGCAAGAATGAAATAATTTATCAGGAGGGCGACTGCCGTCCCTCCTGACAATCCTGCCAAAGCACCTATTGCAATGCTCAGTCTCCTCGAAGGGATCAAGAGGGGTATGCAGAAGATCAGTACGGTGAATCTCCAAAAGAATGTGACCGAGAAGGCGATTGCAAAAGCAATGACCAACGCTACGAAGAACCATTTCTCGAATATCATTTCCTTAAGGCTCTTGGGTGACCCTTTCTCATCGTAGAAATCCGAGAATCCGGGAGGTGTATGGTCCACGTGCGGCATCTGGCGTACTATGTTACCGCATTCAGGACATTGGTATTCGTCGTCCTTCAGATACCGGCCGCAATTCGGGCAGAACTCCATGATATCGGTTACAATGCACCTTGTTTAAAAGATTGATTATCGGACGTTCGTAGAAACCGTCAGCTTCCCTGCCGATCGGAATCGCTCATCTTTCCTGTCTTCCAGGAAACGAATGCTCTTCTCAGATACCAGTTTCTTGTAGAACGCAGACACTGCCTCCGAATGGGTCATCCCCAGTTCAGACAGCACCTTCTCAGCATCGTATAGGAGGATCGGATCCATCCTCACGTCCACTGCTGCATCGCGCAGAAGGTTGGCATCTCTGAGCCCTAGCGATTCGTAGATTCCGGCAACGTATTTGTTGTACCTGAGCCCTTTGGATCTGGCCGCATCGCGGATCAATTCTGTTGTGTTCGATCCGTATTGCGAGGCCTTCTTGGTGCGGTGGGCCAGCACAGGGTATCCAAGGTCAGATACGACAGTCTTCAGCACGCTCTTCCTGTTCTCCAGGGACCTAGGTCTGAGCTCTTCAGGATCTATTTCGGAGACACATCTGAGGACATCGGCATCCAAATAGGGGTACAAGACCTTCTTCTTGAAATTGGAGGCCATCTTCTGTTCGAACGGTATCGAGACCTTCATCAGTCTATCGATTCCCCAGTCCTTGAAGGATTCATAGCCCGCATCATCCTCGTTGACCGAATTGGCGCATCCACCGAAGTATTCGTCCGACCCCTGTCCGCTGAGGACGATCCTCTCATCTGCGGTCCTGCATACGGTGAAAAGTTGCATCTCATAGCTTATCGTGAAAGGGTCGCTGACCTTGGTGGCCAATATCAGTTCGCGGATATCGTCTTCTATCCTATCTTCGCTGATCCTGCAGTGCACCCAAGGAAGACCAAGTATCTCAGCCAGTTCTTTTCCGGCAGCGACGTCGAACGAATCATCAGTTCCGCATGTGTAGCAGGTGACCGATTTGGCATACTTAGAAGCCAATGCTGCAATCAGACCGGAATCCATTCCGCCCGAGAAGGCAACGCCTACGCGCTTCCCCTCGCTAACCCTTTTGACCGATTCTTCGATCGCCCTGCCGAGTTCTTCGTATTTTGCCACTCTTCTTCCTCTTGAGAAACGTTGATTCACCCATTTGCGGATGATTCGGATTTCATGAACCCTCTGTTTGAGAGAAGTGATGGTTATCGAGTAGATAAGAAATTGTCAGACCAACGGATCGACCGCATGTTCATATACTATGTGTGGATGGATACGGTGAATGGAGGTAAAACCATGATGTCCATCGAAGAAGAGAAGGATATGGTCGCAAAGATGAAGGCAAAGAACAATTCCGAAGCGGATTACGCTGACGGGATGCTCAGTGTGTTGACCAAGGTGGCCGAGGGAAAGTCTCCCGAAGAGATCAAGGCATACGTCAACAACACTCTGAGATGCCTGATGAACGACTGAGAATGAACAGCGGCGGTCCGAGGGAAAAACCCTTCGGGTCCGTCGCAGAAACATTTCCTAGAATTCTAACAACGGTCGCTCCAGACTCGAATAAACAGGGTTTATTATTTATCCACATTGTCCTATCCACCTAATCATAGGGAAGGTGAGCATATCACATTCTGCGGCAGATGCGGTTATAACAATTCAGAAGGTCGCACAGAGTGCATCAATTGCGGTGCACCGATGCAGGTCGGTATCAGAAGAGATTCCATGGAGGTTGAGCGCTTGGGCGCGTATAATCCTAACAGGCAGTACTCTGCACCCCCGTATCGTTCCTTCCAGAGGCCGCCGGTACAGCAGGCCTTTACATTCAGGCCCCCAGCACAACAGCAGTATGCTCCGAGGCCCCCAATGCAGCCGCAGTATTCTTCCAGGCAGCCTGCGCAGCCACAGTATGCTCCGAGGCCTCCGGTACAAAGGCCGTATGCCCAGGAACCCATAGAACGCATCGGTCCTGCACCTATGGTGCCGGCTACTCCGATGCAGCCGGTGAACAACCCCCCGGTTCCCCAACCTGTCAGTCCCCCCGTTCCTCAGAAGACCGAGGTCCACGAAGAAAAGGAGCCTGAGAGGAAGGAGTACAACAGCTCGGGAAGGCGCCCCGCGATCGTGTTATCGTTGGCAGCATTCGTTCTGACCATGGTCGCACTGTTCGCCCTGCCTCTGGATTTCAGCTCTTTCGATACCACTTTGCTCAGGATAGGTATGCTCGATGGGCAGACGGTTATCCTGGCCACTACGATAATCACTATGGTCTTCGCGCTGGTCGCAATCCTCATGCCCATGGTCTCAGTTGTCTCAGGTATATGCATGATGGCGACCGCGATCATGGCATACGGAGTCGAAGGGCTGTTTGATTTCCCGACAGGTGCAGGATGTGCCGTGTTCGTCATGTTGGCAACATACATCATCGGATGCGGTATTGTCTCGACGATGTTCATGAAGAAGTTCATCACAAGCAACCTAGATGATGTTCCGATCCTGAGGGCCTGCTACCTTACATGGACCGGAATACCTCATCTGTAAAGCCGGTTGGCTGAACTTTGAATTAAACCATTTCCGTTCCCTTTTAATTAAAATATATAAGGGTGGCCAACTATACTCGCTACCCATTCAGAGGAGAGCTTATGTCAAAGACGTATGAGCAGATAAACGAGAAGATCCGCTCCGGAAAGGCTGTCGTATACACTGCCGAAGAGGTAATAGATCTCGTGAAGAAGAAGGGTGCCGAAAAGGCCGCTGAGGAGGTAGATGTTGTGACGACAGGTACCTTCGGAGCCATGTGCTCATCAGGTGCTTTCGTTAATTTCGGACACGCATCCCCGCCCATACGCATGACGGACATCAGACTCAACGATGTCATGGTCGACGGAGGTCTAGCCGCTGTCGATACGTTCATCGGTGCTACCGCTACCGTTCCCGGAGAGAAAGGAGGATACGGCGGTGCTCATGTCATAGAGGATCTCATTGCGCACAAGAAGATCCATCTCCATGCGTGGGGTCCCGGTACCGATTGCTACGTCAGGAAGGATATAGACACATGGATCTCCATCGATGACGTCAATGACGCTTACTTGTTCAACCCCCGCAACTGCTATCAGAACTACGGGGTCGCTACGAACACCTCTGACAGGACGATCTACACATACATGGGAAAACTGCTCCCCAGGGTGAAGAATGCATCATACTCTTCGGCCGGACAGCTCTCCCCGCTTCTGAACGATCCCCATCTGGAGACCATCGGTATGGGTACTAAGATATTCCTCGGAGGAGGAGAGGGGTATGTCACATGGCCGGGTACACAGTACAAGACCAACGTGGAGGAGGTCAACGGTGTTCCTGTCGCTGGATCGAGGACGCTTGCGCTCATCGGTGACATGAAGCAGATGGACCCCAAATTCGTAAGGGGTCTGGACATCACAGGCTATGGCATCTCGATGGCAGTCGGGGTCGGTATTCCTATCCCCATTCTGAACAAGGATATCATCCAGCGCTGTGCGATATCGGATGAGGAGATATTCGCTGACATGGTAGATTACAGTCAGCCCATTGACAGACCTCCGATGGCCAGGTACAGCTATGCTCAGCTCAGGTCCGGAAAGGTCGAATACAACGGAAAGGCGGTCAGGACTTCCTCGCTGTCCTCTTACAGCGGGGCCAGGAAGGTCGCAGGCATCCTGAAGGATTGGATAGAGCACAAGGAGTTCACACTCAACCAGCCCTGTATGACATTCCCCAAGGATGTGAAGCTTAACAAACTGCAGGAAAGGGGGTGCTGAGATGGAGAGAAAGCTGAAGATAGAGTTCGAGGAATCGAACGTCCAGGATTCCGTCGCGTACATATTGGTCTCAGAGTTCGACCTGAGGCCCAATGTCCTGAAGGCAGAGATTTCCGGTGATGGAAGCGGAGTTATGATCCTCTCGTTGGTCGGAGACGAAGAGAAACTGACAGCAGCGGAGAATAGGCTCAGGGAAGCAGGTTTCGTTGTATGCCTGACCAAGCACATCACTCGCGATGAGATTCTATGTTGGCATTGCGGAGCCTGTGAATCCATCTGTCCCGCCTACTGTTTCTCGTCCGACAAGGATACCTACGAGATTAAACTGGACAGCTCCAAGTGCATCGCATGCGGCGCATGCGTCAACGCCTGCTCCGTCCACGCTTTGAAGCTCGACCTATGAGGGCCCACTTCCAGGTTAAGGAGACGATAGTCAATATCGTCAGCGACGAGCAATACATCAGGGTAGCCCAGGATGCTATATTCTCGGCGAGAGACATCATAGAGTCCAAGGTCGCTCAGGATCAGTTCTTCCAAATAACCTATGAGCCCTATCCTCCCGATTCCGGCGATGATGAGCTTATACGCAGGATGTGTAACGCTTCCGTCCTGTCTGGAGTAGGTCCTTTCGCAGGAGTAGCCGGTGCCGTCGCAGTTTTTGCGGTCGAGAAGATGAGGGAAGCCGGTGCGAAAGAGGCCATTGTGGAGAACGGAGGAGACATAGCATTCCTTTCTGATCGCCCGGTCCCGGTAGGGCTCTTTGCCGATCACCCGGTCCTGAAGGATGTGGCCTTCAAGGTGAGTTCGGATGATATCACGGGTATATGCTCATCCTCAGCCAAGATCGGTCCATCAGTCTCATTGGGTAATTCCAACGTATGTACCGTGTTCTCTGACGATGTGATTCTGGCCGATTGCTGCGCAACCGCTCTGGGGAATCTGGTCAAGGACGAAAGGTCGGTCACTGATGCTTTGGAGCAGATCGGATCCATAGAAGGGGTCAAAGGATGTCTCGCTTGTATCGGTGACAAAGTCGCCATTTATGGAGAGGTGCCTGAGATGGTCCCATGTGCGGACATAACCGAACGGTTATTCTGAATTACTAGGACCAGCGTCTTTATACCACCTCGTTTTCCTTAATATGAGGTTACACAAATGGCAAAGATTGTAGCAGTCATTTCCAGCCCTAGGAAGGGAGCTAACTCTTCTACCATACTGAATTCCATGGTGGAGGCAGCGAAAGGCAAGGGACACGACGTCCAGGTATTCAACGTTGCAGATCTTAAGGACAGGCGCGGATGCATCGCATGCATGGGATGCAAGAAGGCCGGCAAGTGTGTACTGAAGGACGAGATCACACCCGTACTCGATGCCATCAGGGATGCAGACGGTGTCATTCTTTCAACAGCGGTCTACTTCGGACAGCCCACAGGCCAGTACAGGCTTCTTGAGGACAGGTTCTTCAGCTTCCTTGACGGAACGATGACGCCCAACGTCGCACCCAAGAAGTTCGCAGTCATCGTCACGGCAGGATCCGCCGGTGCCGACGAGCTCGCAGCCCAGATCGCAGGACGCATGACCGCATACTTCAAGTTCGAACCCCTCGGAGTCGTCACGATGGTGGATGGCAACCCTCCCCACGCTGCCGAGCAGAACCCCGAAATCCTGGCGAAGGCTGCCGAGATCGGAAGCAAGTTCTGATTACGTTCAGACAAACAATTTACGTGCCTTCGCGGCACGTTCCTTCTCAGAAATATTTCCTGGTCTGCCAGTATATCGCGGTTCCCTGTCCTTCCTTCGATTCAGGGGTAGGGTAGCTGTCAATTCTTACCGTTGCTACATGTGGGAACTTTTTCTTGTTCGATATGAGGAACTGGCCTAATGGTGCGGGTTCTGTCGAGAGGATCCTGCCTTCCATTGATATCTTGGTGCATTCCGGGCTGAGTTCTGCACCTAGCATCGAAGCTATCTTCTCTCCCAGCTGATTCCCTCTCTCCGTTGCTGCCAGCAATACGGCTGCGGGTACGACCCTGTCTACGATGTCGCAGATGGTTATGGAGTATGAATTGGAATCATAACAGTCTGAATCAGGATCCCTCACGTGGTAAATCGTCCCTACACCCAATCCGAATATCATTGGGTACAGAGGTTTGAGGTCAGCACCTCCGAACATAACGGCAAAGGTCCTGCCAGCGTTAATCTCGCATATTTCCGCCAATACCTGCAAGCTAGCATCTGCAATTCTCGGTCCGTCAGGACATCTCAGTATCTCAAGCCAGACCAAGGCTCCATCTGCAGTGGATTGGTCCAAGTTGTATCTGGACAGCATCCCTGGTGGCAGTTCGTTATCGTCTCTGCCGTCCGTTGATGAGCATGATGAACATGAAGAACAGGATCCGCCGCTGCAACCCATACCAAGCACCTGTCCTGTCTACACGCTTTTACCGTTTTGAATGTTTGGTTTCCGATAGTAAGGATTATCCACTATGTCCTCCAGACGGCATAATTTATTAACTTATGTTAGTCGATTCTCAATCGACACCATTGGTTAGACATAGGAGAGTAAACTCATGAAGTTCGATAAAGTTCTGGTTCCAATCGACGGCAGCTCCCTTTCCGAGGTCGCTGTGGATCTTGCGGTCCATTCGGCAGGTACGTTTGCAGCCCACATAACCTTCGTGTATGTGGTCGATGTTACTGAATACAACAGGTTCGGATCCATCGATGGCGGAGCGATGATCTCGTTCAGGATGCAGACCGAGGGTAAGATGTTTTTGGAGAACGCCGCTGCCATGGCCAAGGCTGCAGGGCTAGAGGTTGAAACCCAGCTAATCGAAGGAGTCCCCCACCAAGTGTTAAGTGATCTGTCCAAGGACCATGATATGATAATCATGGGAGTCACCGGAAAATCAGGAGGATACGGTCGCGTCGGTGGTACGGCAGAAAAGGTCATAGAGAACGCGTATTGTCCTGTCCTGACCTTGAAATCCGGTTCCAACAGAATAGAGAATGTCCTCTTGCCAGTAAGCAACAAGAACAATGCGGCAATCGACGTTGCCATCGAAACAGTCAAACGCATCAACGGAAAGCTGACGGTATACGCGGTCAAATCAAAGGATTTCGACGCAGAGACTCTGGTCAAGGATGTTGCAGACAAATGTGTGGCAGAGGGCATCAATGTTGTGACCGAGATTGGCGTGGGTAACCCGGCTGAGATGATCATAAACAAATCTGGATTGTATGATCTGGTGGTCATGGGAACCGAAGGCCGTCACGGTTTCAAGAAGATCCTTAACGGAAGCGTTGCCGAGAAGGTTATGCTCCACGCAGCATGTCCTGTCACCATCGTCAGAGATACAGAATAAACATATTCTGGGGGTTCGCCCCCAGTCTTATCTTTTCTTGATATGTTCGCACGAATATCATTTCGGTTAACACATTATTAATCTGCTCAAAGCATTTGGCAGTCGATGGCTGAAGAAGTTCAGATGACGAAAGATGCCAAGACCATGCTCGGTGACCCCAAGAAGGCACTGATTGCGATGGCGATACCTATTGTCATTTCGAACTTCATACAGAGTGCGAACAACATTATCGATACCTTTTGGCTCACATCCATTGGCGTAGATGCCCAGGCCGCGGTGAGTGTGATATTCCCGATATTCTTCATAGTGATCGGACTGGGGAACGGTATCGCTGTCGGAGTGTCGCAGGCCTTGGCCAGAAGGGTCGGTGCAAATAACAAGATCGAGGCCAACCATGTAGCCGAACAGGCCATCATTCTTAGTCTAATTATCAGTATATTCCTTACAGTGGTGTTCCTGATTTTTTCAGAGGAGATCATCTTCGTAGGCGGAGGTTCCTCCAATATGGATGCCTGTATGGCCTATGCGATCCCCATATTCCTCGGATTCCCGGTGATTATCCTGAGCGACATCTTCAGTGGGCTGCTCAGATCGGAAGGTTCTTCGAAACGCGCCATGTACATAATGGTGCTCGGTGCAGGATTGAACATAATCCTCGACCCCATATTCATCTTCGTACTCGACATGGGCATCTCCGGTGCCGCTTGGGCAACTACGATCGCCATGATCGTGCCGATGTTCCTGGTGGTCTATTGGTATTACCTGAAGAAAGATACGTACGTTCATCCGACATTCAAAGGTTTCAGCTTTGATAAGGCCCTCATTATGGACATCCTCAGGGTCGGCATTCCCGCATCCCTCGAGATGGTTCTGCTCTCGCTCATGATGATGGTCATGAATCTAATCATCGAAGGTGTCGGATCCGTGGACGGTGTCGCGATATACGGTAACTGCTGGAAGCTGATGGATCTGTTCTTCATGCCAACGCTGGCCATAGGTTTCGCCGTGGTCCCTCTATGCGCTGCCGCGATAGGTGCCAAAGATTACCAAAGGGTGCGGTCGATCTATTACCTTGCACTGAAGTACGGTATTCTGATATCGATCGGGATCACAGTCGTGCTCCTGCTGTTCTCTGAATTCTTGGTCATACCGTTCTCGTATTCCGAGGAGACGCTGCATCTCAGGTCTCAGATGGTCACGATGCTCATGATATGTTCGCTAATGATGCCTTTTGGTCCCTTGGGATACACGTCGTCAGGATACTTCCAGGGAATGGGGTGGGGCCTGAAGTCCCTGAGCATCATTTTGGTATTGAACCTGCTCCGCATCCCGATATGCATAGCCATGGCATCGATGTACGGTACCCTGGAGTCCATCTGGTGGGGGGTAGTTGCCGCTGAGACTATCGGTGCGCTCTATGGCGGAATCTTCGGATTCTATTCCATACACAAGCTTGTTACCGGCGGATATCCGAAATATCCGTTATCTGAATGACCTTAGGGTATTGGTCCTGTGTGAAAAAGTAAAGATGTTTCCCGGAGGGTGCGGAGGATCATCCGACGCCCTTCGGGTTCTTTGCATCAGTCTTCAGATGCAGTAGTATTTGGTCAGGAAGTAGGCCTTCTCCCAATCGAGGATCTTCCTCTCTGATTCCTTCTCAGGGTGGATGTTGAACTCATCGAAGACCATGACGTACTTGTTCTCGAGATCGTACAGGGGCCAGTCCTTTGCCTTTCCGTCGGGAGAGATGTCAGCGCTGAGGGATGGGTTGCCTGTCTTCGAGAACTGTACCCAGATCTTACGCATGGTCTTTCCGAATGTCTCGTCGAACATCCTTCCGGTGACGAGGGTCTCCTCGGGATGGTTGAACACGGTCGAGAGCTCGACCGCATGTCCGCTCCTCAACATCGGTACGGAGGACTCGGGTGTGAAGAAGTAGGTGAAGGTCTTACCTCCCGCCTTCGTCTGGTTCTCGGACATCCTGAATAGGGGTGCGATGAAAACTATCTGGTCGAAGAGACGGCTTCTGCCGTCGTACTCCTCGCACACATCTTTGGCGTTCTCGCAGAAGCTCAGGGCGAGCTTCTTCTCATCTTCCGTTAACTGGGAGAGCTTCCTCTTCATGCGTTCGTCTACGAATGCCCCGTATCCCTCCACACCGAAACCGGCCAGGAAGTAGGACATCTCGTCCTTGGTGCAGCCCTGCATGAATACGATGTCCTTCGCCGCTCCCCTCTCATATTCTCCGTAGGGATCCAGAGGTACTGTCCTTCCGTCCCTTTCAGCCCATACGCGCAGTCCTAGCACGCCAGAGGCTTTTATGAACTCTTGGACATCGACCTTCTGAAGATCCGCTACCGTCTTGCAGCCGAGAATCTCCATTACCTCGTTGGTGCACTGTACGGCCTCTTCCGTGGACCTTGTGAATACCGGGGAACCGCTCATCACTATGTCACGCTGGAAGTACTCGTGTGTTCCCTTGATCAGCGGGAGCAGCGATACGCTTCCTCCTCCTGCGGACTGTCCGAAGATCGTGACCTGTCCGGGATCCCCTCCAAATGCCGAGATGTTCTCATGGACCCATTTCAGTGCCATTGCCTGGTCCAGCAGTCCGAGGTTCTGTGCGTCAGGGTAATCCTTTCCGTCCGGCAGATGGGAGAGATGGAAGAAGCCGAAGACCCCCAGCCTGTACTCGATGGAGACCAGGATGATGTCCGGATTCTCCTTGACGAAGTTGGTTCCCTCCTCCCTGGGTTCGGCTGTGCCGCCCATCTCGAAGGCGCCCCCGTGGATCCATACCATCACCGGTTTCTTCTTATCCGAATTGTCGTCTGCCTTCCAGACGTTCAGATACAGGCAGTCCTCGCCCTGGACATAGAGGGAACCCATCTGACCGATGTTTCCTTCCTGGCAGGGACATTTCCCGAAGTAATAGGCTTCGTAGACCCCATCATCGGGGACGCAGTCGACAGGCGCTTTCCAGCGCAGATCCCCTACGGGCTGTTTGCCGACGAACGGGACGCCTTTGAATGCGATGACATTGTCGGTCTTCTTCCCGACGAACGTTCCGTTGATGCACTTCACGGCCAGCGATTTATCGTAATCGCCGTTCGTGATCTTTTTGTTCTCTCCATAGAGTGCATGCATCCGTTCCGTTACTTCCTTTTCAAGTTCTTTATTGTAAATGTCGATCAATCCATCATCTCCCTATCATTTTATTATCTGACAGTTTAAGTCTGAGGTGAAGAGGTTTTGTCCTTAAAAATAGTAGTCTTCCGATGAGTACAGTGTTTTGTTATGCTTTCAAGAACAAATCCTATTGCCGGTGTATCTATGTGAATAGACACTTCCGCTTATACCAGACCTTGTTTATTGTTCAGGCATATCAATTGTATCTCGTTATGCAAGCCTCAAGTTTCTTTTACCTCCATCCATTTTTTATCTCCCTATAAGATTCTTAAAGTGATTCCGATGCCCCAAATGAAATGTCCAGTCTGCGGAGGGACCACGCTCGTCCCCTACAAGTTCGCAGACCACTCTTTCGCAACCCAATGCTTCATGGATGCATTCGCATGCGTCAGATGTGGCCGTATAGAGTTCTATGCCAGAGATGACGTCCTCAAAAAGTGCATCTCCGATACCGTCCGTGTAATGGCCGCGGACAGAGAATCATCGAACAAATCAAACAATCTGGCAGCTCAGCTCACCAGTCTGAAGAAGGAGCTCGAGCACTGTGTCGAGAGGTCCAAGGACGATGATCTGACTGACGATGAGGCTAAGGAGTTGGAGGGCAGGATTCTCGATCTCTACAACAAGATCAACGTTATCGAACACAAACTGGCCTCTCTTAAAGGCTGAGGATGCGGCCACCGGTGTCAGAATCGGTCATTTTCCATAACAATTGAGTTGGAGATAATTGAAAAGAGTGGAGCCGCCTCTGAGATTCGAACTCAGGACCTGCTGATTACAAGTCAGCCGCACTACCGGGCTATGCAAAGGCGGCAGGTAGTAATCCATGGTATATGCATCTCGTTTATATGCGTTTCCACAGTCCGTATGGAGAAAAAGCTGGTGCCAGAGGCGAGGTAAGTATCCTGAAATACGGCTGTCCAGTGCCTTATACGCGCTTTATTTTGCGATACCTATATAATAGGTGACGCTATCGGCGCAGTAGTTAATTACCAATCACGGTGAATATCATGGCAGACGCAAAGAAGCTCGTTCGCCTTACATACAAGGCTTACCTCGCCGATGCAGACGAGAGACTCTATGACACTACAGACGCAGAAGCAGCCAAAGAGGCGGGAATCTTCAACGAGAAGATGACCTACGCACCTATGGCTTACCTCTTCGGATCCAAGACCCTCTTCCCTGACCTCGAGGAGGCCATCGAGAAGGCAGAGATCGGAAAGGAGACGACCATCACAATCCCCTGCGAGAAGGCAGCCGGAGCAAGGAACCCCAAGCTCATCGAGCTCCACCCCATCAAGGAATTCTACAAGCAGGAGATCAACCCCTACCCCGGAATGTCCGTCTCACTGGGCAACAGGTCCGGAGTCATCATGTCCGTCGCAGCAGGACGTGTCAAGGTCGACTTCAACAACCAGCTCGCCGGTCACGACCTGAAGTACGTCTTCACTGTCACCGAGGAGATCACCGAGGCAGCAGCAAAGGCAAAGGCAATCATCGAGCTCACCTCCGGAACTTCCGAGGGATTCGAGGTCGCAGTCGAGTCCGACAAGGTCGTCGTCACCGAGGCCGAGACCTGCAAGTTCGATCAGAACTGGGCAATCGCCAAGTACAAGATCGTCGCAGATCTCAGGGCAGCATTCGATGTCACACGCATCGAGTTCGTCCAGGTCTGGGAAGCAGCCAAGAAGGACGAAAAGAAAGAGTGATGTTGGGGTTTACACCCCAACTCCCCCAAAACTCTTTATCACCCTTTCGGGTAATTTTTGAACAAGTTTGATCCATCCATCTCAATCGAAGAACGCCAGTATGGTGTTCATCTCGTTGCTTCTGCTGCGGTCGATGCGGCAGCCGTACTTGTCGTACTTCATGTAGTTCTGTTCCCTTATCCTGCTGACCGGTAGAGGGCACAGAAGGGTCTGTTTGTAGTTGTTCATGTTTCTCACCTGCAGTCTTGGGGGCTGCAATTAGAATATGCCCGTAGTGATATAATAACATCAAATTGTAATTGTTGTTATGTTTGTAATGTTTGTTATTATATCGATTTGCTTGCTTCATCACATGAGTGATAGCAAGTCGGCCATAGGGTGAAAGAAGCAATTAGAAAACATCACGGGATTAACTCTTCGGAAGATTCTCCAGTAGCCGCATCAGTACTAAATAACGATGTGGCAGTCTCATATTGTGGTGAGGGGTAATGGATAAAGACTCCATAAAGCAGGACGTACGCAACTATTACGGCAAGGAACTGAAGGGAAGCAAGGATCTGAGGACCAGCGCATGTTGTTGCAGTGGAGAATGCATACCCCAGGAAGTCAAAGACATCCTGCCTTTGATTGATTCAGAGATACTGGATCGCTTCTACGGATGCGGTTCTCCCATCCCACAGCTTCTAACAGGTCTGACCGTACTCGATCTCGGCTGCGGCACTGGAAGGGATGTATACATCATCTCCAAGCTTGTCGGAGAGGCAGGTAGGGCAATTGGAGTGGACATGACCTCTGAACAGCTGGAGGTTGCCAGGTCGCATGAGAAAAGCCAAATGTCCAAGTTCGGTTATGCAAGGAGCAATGTAGATTTCCATTTAGGATACATAGAGGATCTTGCGTCGCTCGGAATCGAGGATAATTCAATTGATGTGGTCGTATCCAACTGCGTGATCAACCTGTCTCCAGAGAAGGAGAAGGTCTTTTCGGAGATCTACCGTGTGCTCAAGAAGGGCGGAGAGCTCTATTTCTCGGATATTTTCGCCGACAGGCGTGTTCCGGACAGCGTATATGCGGACCCCATTGTGCACGGGGAGTGTCTGGGAGGGGCGATGTACATCGAAGATTTCCGTAGGATGATGTCCAAGGTAGGTTTCGAAGATTATAGGGTCGTGTCCGAGAGTCCGGTTGATATTTCTGATGAGCATGTGAAGTCCCTGGTGGGAGATACCGGATTTAAATCGGTTACGGTAAGGGCCTTCAAGGTCGATGGTCTGGAGGACAGATGCGAGGACTATGGTCAATCAGTCATATACAAAGGGACGATTCCTGGTAAGCCCGAGTATTTCGATCTCGATTCGGGACATCGTTTTGAGACCAACCAGCCTAAAAGGGTGTGCGGCAATACTGCAGCGATGATCGCAGGTTCCCGTTTTGCGACCCATTTCACAGTCAGCGGCGATCGCAGGAAGCATTACGGTCAGTTCGATTGCAGCGATAATGATGTGCCTTGCAAGTGTTGCTGTTGCTGATCACTTAGCCACAAAAAATTGGCAACCGGTAGCGGAATAAAGAGGGAACATCCACTGAGAGAAGGATGGGCACTGGGTGAACGACTCACCCAGTGTAAAAGGTCGCAATGATATTGCGTCCTTCGTTTGTGAGGACATATCTGGAGTTGAGGTCGTCCTTCTCGACCCAGCCGTTGCTGAGCCACTTACCGATGAAGTCCCTCTGGTAGTAAACAGCCTCCGTCTGGCGCTGAGAGGATTTGCGGTTAGGATCGCCGTTCTCGGTATCCCTGTACCAAATGTCCTTCTCCTTCAGCGCAGCGATCATCTTGCCGCTGGTGACGGATAATTTCTTACTGTTCCTCTCGTCAAGCACTCTCAGACCGCGAACGAGACGTTCTTCCGGAATTTGGATGGAATAGCTTGGAAGTTGTCTCGGATCATAAGTGGTCTTGGTGAGCCCAACGGGTTTTCCTCCGACGAAATAGTTTTGCCTGATGCCTTCGGCATCGACAGTGTATTCCTTTGTACCAACGGAGAACGGGATGGTTCCGGGGACCATCATGGATGCGATAGCGGCAGCAGCCGCATATTCAGAGCCTCCGGATGAGATGTTCACATAGATCTCGCACTGCTCACCGGTTGAGGAGGATTCTGCATGCTCCGACTGGATAATATCGAGCACTGTTCTGAGCATTGTGGAGAAATCTGTGACTTTCTCGTTGTGTTCAACGATGTCGACCGGGCGAGGTGACTGTTCCTCAATGATCTCCTTTACACGGTCGTAGAACTCCTGGTATACACTGTTACTCTGGTTGGTCGGGTCCTTCACGTAGTGAACGATGTGGGCCCTGTTTATTTCGTAGAATAACACCGGATCCGTGACCTTCGTTGTTTCAAAAGTCACGCACGCGATCATTATTCTCTTTTTGCGACCAGACTGCAGAGTGCATCCCCAACATACAGATGGCGGTTCTGATATATAATAACATTGATAACGTAATTTACAGAAGTTACAAGAATTACAAAATTATGTTTATTAGTATAATTTACCATGAAGAATTGCCTGAAAGGGCGCAAACGAATTCCAAAACCCATTATCCGTTTACGTCGGAGTGCATCACCCATATCCCCGGGAAACCGGGGATCCCATCCACATCAAGTGCTGGGGCTATTCAAAACCAAAATGCTTTTATCTATTCCCTATATAGCGGAATTTGACGGACAGGTGGCCTAGCTTGGATATGGCGGCAGCCTCCTAAGCTGCAAGCCGAGGGTTCGAATCCCTCCCTGTTCGCCATTTTTTTTAAAAACTCGAATTTTACTCTGCCCAGACAAAGTTCTCCGTGCCTGCACCATATTCGAAGTGGAACCTCACGATTCCTGCATCGATCTGGGCCAACGTACTGGATCCGAAAATCATCTTCACCTTGTTGTCATCCCTTTCGAATTTGAAACCCTGTTTGTTCACGCCGGTTGGAGCCAAAAGTGCATATTCTACACCTTTTACGAACCAATCTGGGGCGTCAGTGACGTCAGCGACTTCTGAAACCGGTTTGCTCTTGTGAGGAACACCTGGATTCTCAGGGTATCCTATGGAAATGAGGATGACAGCTTTGTGCCCTTTCGGAAGGTCCTTATCTGCCTCTTTCTTTCCGGCCATCATTGCCCAGCATGTCCCTAGACCTAGGGTTTGTGCATACAGAACAAGCTGTTCACCGTAGTATCCAGCATCCAGGTTCAGCGTGTCCGAGTCGGGTCCGCTGATGACCATGTAGTTGACGGCATTCTTGAATTTGACAACAGTCTTCAAAAGGAATCTTCCGAATGCCTTGGGTTCATTCAGGACAAGACGTATCGACATGCCGCTTTCCTCGTTTATGCGGGATATCTCGTTTTGCAGGGATGTCAGCACATCCCCTTCGATTTTCTTTTCAGTGTATAGTCTAACCGAATGGCGTTCCTGTATGGCTTGATCGAAATCCATGTTATCAGTCCCTGTATCTTGCAAGTGCCTCAAGGTTTTCATTGGGAGTCTGAGGTGGAACTCCGCATTCGCACATTATCACAGAATATCCTGCACCGTCCGCTTCCAGAGCAGCCTTCCTCACTTCTTTTGGTGTTCCCTGCATCATCGTATCGATTGGACTTATCCCGCCTACCAGGATGGTCCTATCACCGACGCGGTCGAAGACGGATTGGGGATTCCCGTGCGATTCAACAGATACGGCCGTAGGGCAGAGATCGGGAAGGTAATTCACAACTGTATCTGTGGTACCGCAAACGTGTGCGACAGAGAACGAGTCCCTTATGCTGTCGAACACCGTCTTTTCGTACGGAGCGAATATGGAGAATGTCTCGGGATCCATGACATCCTCTGCCCCTTCAGTTATCACGAACACGTTATCGGACGCTTCTGACAGCGCTCTGGCGTATTCGGATTGATAGGGGATCATCTTCTCAATCCATTTGAACGTCATGTCGGGATCCATTATCGTCCCCATAATGAAATTCTCGAAACCAACCATGTGGCCTGTCAGCTCTATGGGCCCGATGAGGGACGAGGTGAGGAATAGTTCAGGATGCTCTCTGGAGATGCGTTCAGCAACATGTACGTGCATCGAACATCTCCCTTCTGAAAGGAACTCTTCCGGAGGCATGAACTCAGGAGGTTCTTGGATGGTTTCGTTCCACCATGGGGAACCGGTAACTGCGGGCTGTCTGCCCCCATCGCCTTGGGAAACATAGCATCCGAGCCTTTCAGCTTCGGAAGTCAGATCGAACGGTATCCTGGCAGTGGCAAAACCGAATATTTTTGACGGCTGGAGTGCCAATTTTATCATTGATTCTTCGGAGAAGTTGGCATCGGGCCAGCATGCTCCGCAGGATTTCATCAGTTCCACCGTCCCGGTCTGGGAGAATAGCGCTGGAGGAGCCTGTCCTTCATTCTCGCCGTTCATGGCATCGATGATTTCCTGCTTGGAATTCATGAAGAAAAAAGACCGTTCCTAAGTTATAAAGGGACGGCATTGTAAGGCCGATGATAGATTGCAACGTCCTCATAATCGGCTCCGGTCTGGCAGGGCTGTCCGCCGCTGTAAGGCTCAGGGAACTCGGCGTCGAGGACGTAGTCGTCATAGAGAGGATGTCCGGTACCCAGTATGAGCATTATCACAGGACATGCGGCGAAGCGATCAGCGACAAGATGATCCGTCTTTCCGGTATAGGCAGAGAATGTGCGATCAGGGAGATAGATTCCGCAGTGATAACATGCGGGGATGTTGACATACGTGTCCGTTCCAAAGGCGCAATAATCGATCGTGTAGCGCTTCTGAGAGCGATGAGCAGCATAGGCGGTGCGAACATCGTCAGAGGCTCTGTTAGGGCCGTTAAAGAGACGGACGGGGGCTATATTGTAGAAACCGAGGGTCAGCAGTACCGGTGTAGGTTCCTTGTAGGTGCGGACGGTGCCTTCTCTGTCGTTAGGAAGAATCTTTTCGGATACGGGCCCGAGGTCAAGATGGCTGCGGTGAACAATTTGGTCGAAGGGGATTCAGAAACATCCGAGATCCGTTTCACCGTATCACCTCAGTATCCCGGTTCATACAGGTGGGATTTCCCTTCGAAGGACGGGCTTAGGTCCATAGGGTACATCCAGGGTACTGACGATCTGCAGGATTATTCGGAGCGCGGAATCCGTTTCATCGTAACAGGCACCAACAGGCATGTGGTGAACGGAAACTGTTGCATAGTAGGGGATGCGGCGCTTCTGGCTAACCCTCTGTGCTACGGCGGGATCGGCGTGGCGCTGTTATCCGGAAGGAAAGCGGCGGAAGGCATCGCCAGGGGCGACCTGTCGGGATATCAGAAATGGGTCAGGAAGAGCATAATGTTCGATCCGCATTACATGAAGGCATACAACACTTTCAAAGAGTGGAATCAATCGGAATTCGATGATGCCGTCGTTCCTTTCCGTAAAAGTAGTTCGCTGCTGCTGATGAGAGGTGCCTATGCTATTCTGAGGCGCCCTAAGTGGGCAAATGTGTATACATCCATCTGGATGGGTTTTAAGTACTGTTGGTAACTGATTCCTTTATTACGCGCGTACTTTTTATTTTATATATAACAATGAAATACGGGTGACAGTTGATCAACATGGTTGATTTTAGCTACGAAGTCACAGAGAACATCGCAGTTCTTTCCGAGTCCTCCAAAGGATGGACCAAAGAATTGAACCTTATCAGCTGGAATGGAAGAGAACCCAAATACGACATCAGGGAATGGTCTCCTGATCACAGTAAGATGGGTAAGGGCATCACACTCTCCGATGAGGAAGTCGAGGTGCTCAAGAAGGCCCTGAATACAAGGGATATCTGATTCATCTCAAAGCCGGGACCCTCCCGGCAATCATCT
>JAEEGI010011426.1_pt1 | contig 19158 bp, 11 predicted proteins | sample 8958751 | NCBI WGS metagenome assembly JAEEGI01 (sample SAMN16246545, study PRJNA631951) | gut metagenome | biome: gut microbiome; feature: rumen; material: KS-attached | host: Bos | place: Iran: Karaj | collected 2018-10 | reverse complement strand
GCCGTTCTCGCCGCCGCATGCCTGGTTTTGGGCTTTTGCCGGACTCCTCTTGCTGCCCAGACGAGGAAAGCCTTTCCCGAAGATAATGGGAAGGCTCTCGTGAATCCCGGAATGGGATGGATGCTCTTCTATTATTCCAATATCCTCGATACGTACGGTTCCCGGCTGGAACCCTCCGATGTCGTGGCGGATTTCCCCGGGATGAGCACGGTATTCCTCCGGCTGCCCTGGAGTTTTCTGGAGCCGGAAAAGGACCGTTTCAACTGGGAAATCATCGACACTCCGGCTCAGCGCTGGCTTGAAAAGGGTTATCAGGTGGCTTTCTGTATCACGGCTACTGAAAACTGGACGCGCCAGGGCACGCCCCAATGGGTGTTCGACGAGGGGGCGAAATACTATGAGGTGGGAGGTTTCACCGAGGTGGACTATGACGATCCCATTTTCCTGGCCGCCGTGGAGCATATGGTGGAGAAGATGGCTGCCAGATACGACGGAGACCCCGCAGTCGCTTTTTTCGCGATCGGCGCCTATGGGATGTGGGGCGAGGGACATACGGTCCGCACCACACCCAACCATGGCCATTCCTGGGGTTTCGAGACGCAGAAAAAGTACATTGACATTTATACCCGGCATTTCAAAAAGACCCAGCTCTGCATTTCGGACGATTATCCCGGTCACAGCGACCGCCGGGCCCGTTTCCCCATCACGGATTACGCCAAGTCCAAAGGCGTCACCATCAAGGACGACAGCATCCTGGTGATGAGCCCGCCCGATTCGTGGTACCATAGCGGAATGGCGCAGTTGTTCTGGCCGGAAATGCCGGTCATCCTTGAGCATGAGCACTACGCAACCAGCGTCAAATACAATTCCTGGTTCCCCGACCTGCTTCTCAAGGCGGTCGAAGATTATCATGCCTCTTTCCTGTCCATACACTGGTGGCCGCGTGAGGAATATGAGGCCAACAAGGACATCATCACTCAGATCAACCGGCGCCTGGGGTATCGCATCAATATGACGGAGGCCGAATGGCCTTCCGAGATCCGGTTGAATGAAGCGTTCAACATCAAGAGCGCATGGAAAAACCAGGGCGTAGCTCCCTGCTACGGCGGAGGCTACCCTTGCTTTACCATCAAGGACCGGAAGGGCGGCATCCTGGCCGTGCTCGTGGATACGGAGTTCAACGTGAAGGACTTGGGTGTCGATGCCCCCGGTGAGGGCGTTGCTTTCAAGCGGGATGTGGAATTTACCGTGGCCAAGGTGTTTACGGACTCGTTCGGCTCCTTTTCAAGGACTTGCCCCACCGGCAAGGCCGAAATCTATTTCTCCGTGGGGACGGCATACGGGACTCCGACCCTCGCCCTCCCGTACAAAGGGGACGACGGTCACCGGCGTTACTATCTGGGCGAGATCACCATTGCCCCTGCCGGCACGCTTTAACGGATCGATTGTTCGTACTCGCGCAGTGCCCGGATAGCCTGCGGACAGAGGATGAGCAGGGCGATGACATTGATCCAGGCCGTGATCCCGACCCCCACGTCGCCCAGCTGCCAGATGACGCCGGCTTCGCGCAGGGAGCCGAATACGACCATGCCCAGCAGCAGGAAACGGAATACCCAGATGCAGGCCCGCTCGGCTTTCCTCCGCTCCGGCTTGCCTTCGAAGAGGGTGATGATGCTGGTCTCGCCGTAAAAATAATAGGCCATCACGGTGGTGAAGACGAAAAACACCAGCGCAATACTGACGAAAGTGCTGCCGAAGCCCGGCAGGACAGTGTCCACGGCGGCCTGGGTGAATCCGACGTAGTTTTCGCCCAGGGCGGGGGAGCCTGAGAAAATCATCTGGCCCGTCGTCGCGTCGAACACGTTGTAGCAACCTGAGCAGAGAATCATCAATGCCGTGGCTGTGCAGACCAGCAAGGTGTCCACGTAGACCGAGAATGCCTGCGCCAGGCCTTGTTTCGCCGGATGTGAGACCGCGGCCGAAGCGGAAACGATGGCTCCGCCGCCCTGTCCGGCTTCGTTGGAGAAGATGCCCCGCTTGACTCCCATCATGATGGTGGAGCCGATGATGCCCCCGGTCACGGAATCCATTCCGAAAGCCCCTTTGACGATGGCGCCCAGGACTGCGGGTACGGTATCCAGATGTTGGGCGATTACGACGATCGCGAGGATGATATAGCCCAGCGCCATGAAGGGGGTGACGATGGAGGCCACGCGGGCGATGCTCTTGATGCCGCCGATGATCACCAGTCCCAGCAGGAACGCCAGTCCGAGTCCGGAGACAAGCGGCGGCAAGTGGAACGTGTTGCCCATGGCTCCCGCCATACCGTTGGCCTGCACGGTGGGCAGGAGCGTTCCATATCCGATGAGGCATAGGATGGAAAAGAGAACTCCCAGCCAGGGCGCTTTCAAGCCCTTGCCGATATAACTCGCCGGTCCGCCACGGTAACCGGATGCGTGGTGGAACTTGTACTGCTGCGCGAGGGTGGACTCCACGAAAGCCGTGGAGGCTCCGAAAAAAGCGATAACCCACATCCAGAAGACGGCGCCCGGTCCGCCGAGGGCGATGGCCGTCGCCACGCCCACGATGTTCCCGGTCCCGACTCGGCCGGACAGGGCTACGCAGAAGGCTTCGAAAGAGGAAATGCCGTGCTTGCTGCCGTCTTCCGCCTTCTCGGAGCGGGCGAACAGGGAACGGATCATCAGTCCGAAGCGCCGCACCTGCACGAAACGGGTCCGCAGCGAGAAATAGAGCCCGGCCCCCACCAGCAGTACGACCAGGGCGGGACTCCATACGATGCCGTTCAGGACAGAGACGATCTTCTCAAACATTGTCCAGTCGGTTTAAGGGGCGGGAATGAGGCCGATCGAGCGGATGTACTCTTCCTGCGGGATACAATTCGCAAAACGCACGGCCTCAATCAGGCCGGAGACCGCCATCCGGACTGAATCCGCGCAGGCGGGACGGGCTGCTCGGATTTCGGAGTAAGTGCTGCGGGGAGCCTCGGAAAAACGGCAGATCTCATCCCATCCGTCGGGCGCGTGGAATGCGACCATGCAAGACCCGTTGATCTTCTTGTAGGGCCAGAAGGTCCAGCCGATATTATTCTCTTCCAGGGTCTGGCAGAAGGCTGCCTGCCATTCAGGCGTATTGTGGCCGATTTCTCCCATGTACATGGGGAGTCCGGTCTTGTCGCGGAATTCGATGATGGCACGGATGGCATCGGCGGTCGGGGCGCTCCCATAACGGTGGCAGGTGTACATGATCTTGTCGTCGAATGTCCAGTCTCCGAATACCCGGAAATTGCCGTTCCACTGCGCTCCGCCAAGAAGGACGATGTGGTTCCCGTCCACTTCGCGGATAGCGGCCACGGCTTTCTTGTGAAGAGGCTCCAGGAGGGCGTTGAGTTCGTCCTTGTCGGCGAAATAGGGGGCGATGGGCTCGTTGATCAGTTCGTAACCCAGGATGACGGGCTCACTCTTGTAGTGATAGGCAATCTGTTTCCAGATGTCACAGAACAGTTTCTGCGAAGTTTCGCTCCGGAAGAGCCAGGGGTAGCCGTAACTGTCGTCGATGTTGTCGCCGGTTTGCCCGCCCGGAGCGTCGTGCATATCCAGGATCAGGTACAGGCCGTATTTGCGGCACCATTCCACGCAGCGGTCTATGAGCGCAAAGCCGTCCCCGCCACTCTTCGTGCCCATGTAGTCTTCGTCCGTGAAGAGTTTGTAGTGGAAGGGAAGGCGGATGGTGTTGGCGCCGGTTGACGCGATATAGGCGATATCCTTTTCGGTGATGTAATTATCCTTGAAAACTTTCCAGAAGGCATCCGTCTCGTCGGGCCCGACCAGGGACCGCAGCATGTCGTCGATCAGATGCGGTGAGTTGGTTTTTTTGAATCCGAACATGTAGCCTTCGGGATTGAGCCAGTTCCCCAGATTGGTACCCTTGATCAGGAAGGGTTTCCCATCGGTCCCGATAAGCGTCGTACCGTCGATACTGACGAAATCTGGCTTCTTGCCCGGGGTGAGGGGGATCTGCGCGAGATAGATGCCGGCCCGGGGGCGGCCGTCGGGGCGGGTGAGCTCGTGGGAGGAGTAGTACACGACCCTGAGTACATCGCCCTCGATCAGGAATCCGGGATAGCTGTTGTCACCGCCGGACGGAAGTGTCCTCCAGAGTTTGAAGTCTCCTTCGGTATTCCCTCTCCACAGGCAGGTCTTCATCTCTCCGTCCTGGAAGTAAGCGCGTCCGCCGACAAGCAGCGACCCGTCGGGCAGCACCGCCATTTCAGGACCTCCGATCTGGAACGGGAGAGGGATGAGCTTCCAGTCGGTGAAGGGGGCCTCGCTGATACCGAGATACGCTTTCTTATCTTCCTTTTCGCGCCGGATCAGCAGCGCCATCCTCCCGTCCGGAAGGAAACGCACGGTGGTCTCGTTGGGGAATCCATCCAGCTCGATGTCAGTGATTTTTTCGAAATGCAGCCCGTCGGTGGTCTTGAGCAATTCCAGGCCGGCGCCGCCCGGCTCGCCATAAGAGACGGTATAGCCCGTACCCTTGTGCCAGGTCATCCGCCAGAACCAGGCGAATCCGTCCGGAATGGGATAATCCACGGGTACCGGATCGCTGAAAGAGAGGCCGTCAGAGCTGAAGGACACCTGAGGGATCCGCTGCTGCAGCTTTTTGTCCACATACACCGACCCGCCCTGGATGACCATGAGACGGCCGTCAGCCGTGACGGAGAGTTTGGGGTCGCGCAAGTCATAACCTTCCTTTGAAAGCAAGGCGACACTCTCCCAGTGCTTGCCGTCCGTAGAGCGCAGGATGCGGGTCTTGCCCGCCGCGATTCCGTTCTCATCGAAAATGTGGCTTACGCCCTCTCGGAAACTAACATACAAAGCATCCCTGTAGCGTACGATGGACGGGAACGCGCTGTATTCGTGGTCCCAGATGCACGCAACGCTGGGCTCCTGATCCTTATCAGGGCCGCAGCCCAATGTAGCGAAAAGGGTGACACTCAGCAATGCGATGGCGAGCAGATGTCTCATATGTATGCCTCCGTTTCTAGAAATCGAATCCCACAGACAGGGCGACGGAAAATCCGGTCTTGTCGCACCACTGCGCTCCGAATTTCATCGGGCCGACGACAGTCTTCTGTCCGATCTCCGCACCGACGGCATACGCCGTGGGACGGGTCCGGACCAGATCCGCCAGCACTTCTTTATCCTGGAACACGCCGCCGCGCAGCGTGAGGAAATTCTTGTGGTTGAGGCGGAATCGGACGTCAAGCTGTGCGGTGGCGGCGTAGCTGCCGCAAATGAAGAATCCCTGGCTGAATCCAAAGAATGGAATCTGGTTGTCGATGTACCGGCCGGCCACCGTACCGCCGGCGGCCAGCGTGTGTATGAAATTCATATGCCCGGGCTGTTCCGTCTGCCAGCCGGCATAGACGGAGGGCTGCAAGACGACGACACGACCGAGAGGCACAGCGACGGAAGCGTGGACCGTCCCGACACTGTAGGGGGAAACCTCGCCTTCATAGTATTCTCCGGCTTCCATCCCTTCGTCTTCCAGGAAGGTGGAGTATCCGTCGAATACATAACGGGTATCCAGCTTAAGCCGGAAACCACAGGTCGGGAAATAGCTTTCGTTGAACGTGTCGTAGCGCAGGGAGGCGAAGGTGGAGAGCCAGCGGCTCCGGAAATCCCATCCTTCCCAGTGCATCTGGTTGTCCAGGTAGTTCTCAAACGGTTCCATCTCATAAGCGGCGCCGAAACGGACGTTCCCATAGACCATCCGGGCGTCTTCAGCATACAGTTCCAGACGCGAATTCACCCCGTTGTACCGGGCCTTCGAGAATTGCCTGGCCTGGGTGGTTTCGTCAATCCGGTAACTGAAATTCCGGTAGGAATTCTTCCAGGCAATACCGAAGACGGGCAGCGGTGCCAGCGGCTTATAGGAAAGGTCGAGGTCCAGTTGGGATACCTGGCCGATCTTGAGCTCCGAGATGAAACGCAGTCCGGAAAGCCGCCGGGTGCCGATGCCCAGATGGCCCCCCAGATAGATCGCTTCGTCCAGGTCCACGTGGAGACCGGCGCCGGCCTCGTTGGTCTGTCCTTTCTGACAGTCGAAAATCAGCGTGTAGGGCTCGCTATCGCCGCTGATCCGATAGGTGACCGACTCGAATGCCTTCGTGCCGTACAGGGCGGAAAGAATCCGTTCGATTTCTGCCCGGCCATACAGGCCGTTCCGGGGTAGAAGGGCGTGACTGATGACGAAGGCCGACTCTTTCTCGGTGATTCCTTCGTACCGGATTTCCCCGATCCGGACCTTGTGCTTGGCCAGGTCGATGGCTTGGCGGCGCTCCGGGGCCTGGGCGCCCGGTTCGGCACCGACCCGTTTCGCAATCTCTTCAAAAGCTTCCTTGTTCTCCACGGCCCGGGCATATCCCTGGGCGATGATGTCCTCCACACTCTTCGAGTCGAAGGAGAGCATCGTGTATCCTTTCAGTTCATGCTGGAGCAGGATATCCGTGTTCCGCCGGTTGGTCTCGCAGATGTCGGCGGACATCAGGGTGATGTTCTGCATGAGGAGGTTCGCGAGGCCGTTGAGGTCAGCCAGGGTGCGGGGCGTGGGCATTTCCGATCCGATGACGATGTCTGCGCCCATCGCCCGGGCGATGTCCACCGGGAAGTTGTTGCGCGTACCGCCGTCCACCAGCACCATGCCTTCCAGCCGGACGGGCCGGAAGTATCCGGGAATGGCCATGGTGGACCGCATGGCGTCCACCAGGCTGCCCGCGGTCCAATTCTTTTCTTTCAGGCTGAGCATGTCCGTGGCCACGCAGAAGAAGGGGACTGGAAGTTCGTCGAAAGCCAGGGAGTCCTGATAGCCGACGGAGACGGAACTGAGGGTGTTCCGGACATTGTACCCGAACAGGAAGCCGTCCGGAAGGCCCATACCCACCTTGGCCATCATCTCCTGACCCATGTCGCCGGTCCGGGTGTCGCTTTGCTCGTAGTTCTTGTTGAAGCGGATCTGACGCTTGATCCGGGTCCGCATGTCCTTGTCGTCATAGTGGAACGGCACCGTCAGGGCGAAACGTTCCTTGTTGCGGCGGACCTTGTATGTCTGGAAGCTGTCCGGAACTTTGTCGGACATCATCACGGTCCAGTCGATGGCACGCACCAGCGAATCCAGGTAATGTGCCCCATAGCCGAGCGAGTAGAGACCCGAGACCAGGCCACCCATGCTGGTGCCGCCCACCAGGTCCACCGGGATGCCCATTTCTTCCATATACCGCAGGACGCCCAGATGGGCCATGCCCCGCGCTCCGCCACCACCCAGCACGACCGCCACAGTGGGGCGGTACTGGCGGATTGAATCCATTTTCGCCCGGACCCGGGCGACCGCCAGTGAGTCTTCCGTCGGGTTGACACTGGGAGCGATAATTCGGTTTTGCGCTGTCCCGATGAGGGTGGACAGACTGATGCAGATGGGGAGCAGGGCGATTTTGAGAAGATTCATAGTATTCTTTTTTCTGATTACAAAGATACTAAGAATCCTCGTTATTCCACCCTCTCTCCGTCGACTGTAGAGATGCGGACGGTCGCCGCATCATCGTTCCGGCCCTGGTGGACCATGACGCCCCGGTAGATCCACGATCCCAGCTTCGTGCCGGTGTCGCCGTCGATGATATCCCAGGTGACATTATACTCACCCTCCGGTAAAGCGACGCGCGCTTCCTCTCCCTTTCCATACGAAGACGGGAGCACGGAGACCGGCTCGCTGCCCCATTCTTTCCGATAGAAAGATACGTGCGCCATTTCATTGCTCGTAGCGTTCCTCAAGCGGATGAATCCCCAAGGGGTGCGGTCCGGGGCATCCAGCTGCCAGTTACTCGCAGCAAGCGACACATCGTGCGTCGTGAGATCGCTCTTCGCCCACTCTTTATCGGAGTTCAGGACAATGCTGTTGCTGTCTGCGGGCGGCACTTCGTTTTTCTTGTTGAAAGTGATATCGCAGGATGCCGCACCCAGCGTCATGGCAAAGAGGCCGAAAAATAAAAATAAACGTTTCATTTCTGTTCGTAAAGAATTCGACAAAAATAAAAATAAAACTTTATAATGGAGTTGGGGGATAATTCCCGTAAGTCTCTCGGCTACAGTTTTTTTGGGAGGATGCAAACTTTTTTTTATATTTGAGTCTGCATTAACACAACCGATATTTTACCAACTATTCAATTAACCAAAAAAACCATTCAAGATGAAAAGGAACAGAGTCCTTCGAGCATGTTTCATGCTCTTGTTCGCATGTATGTCGGTGGCCCTTTCGGCCCAGACATACAGGACCATCTCCGGAACGGTGAAAGATGCCGCCGGAGAGGGTATCATCGGAGCGGGTGTTGTCGTTCAGGGCACATCGAACGGCGTCATCACGGCTCCCGATGGTTCTTTTACTCTCAAGAATGTACCGGACGGCGCTTCCCTGGTCGTATCCTGTGTGGGATACAAGACCCATGTATTCCCTGCACAGAACGGGACCCTCGTCCTCGCCGAAGACAGTGAAGCGCTGGACGAGACCATCGTCGTCGCTTACGGTACGGCGAAAAAATCAAGTTTTACCGGTTCGGCGAGCGTCGTCAAGTCGGACCAGATTGAGAAGATTTCCGGTTCCGGTTTTTTGGAGACCCTGCAGGGTATGTCCACCGGTGTCCAGATCGTCAACAACGAAGGTAACCCGGGCGGTACCTCCCGCATCCAGATCCGTGGTATCTCCTCCATGGCCGGTGTAACTGACCCGCTGTATGTCGTCGACGGTATGCCTTACGACGGCACCCTGAACTCCATCAACCCGTCGGATATCGAGTCCATGACTATCCTGAAGGATGCAGCAGCATCCTCCCTGTACGGTTCCCGTGCAGCTAACGGCGTCGTCGTGATCACGACCAAGAAGGGTAGGAGCGGCAAGCCGGTGGTCAACCTGCGTGCGGGTTGGGGTACGTCCGATGCGGCGGTCCCGTTCCATACCAAAGCGGATCCGAAGCAGCAGCTCCTCAATAACTGGCGTGCCCTTTACAACGATCAGGTGTACTACCACGGTGCTGATCCCCAGGCGGCCGGTGACTATGCCTCGGAGAATGCCGTCGGCCTCTGCGTCAACCCTGTCACCAATTCGAAGGGTGAGACCTGGTATGTCACTCCTTTCAAGTGGCCTGGAAGCGCTTCCAACTTCTTCACCCACGACGGGAAAGGCAATGCCAGCCTCAACCCGAACCTGGAATATGTCTGGGACAAGTCCGACTGGGAGTGGAACGACGTGGTCTTCCACCACAAGATCCGTTCGGACTACGGCGTCGATGTGAGCGGCACCTCCGCCAACGGCAAGACCAACTACTTCTTCTCCGGCGGCTACCTGGATGACAAGGGCTATGCCAACCGTGACTACTACAAGCGCTATTCCTTCCGTGCCAACGTGGAATCCGAGATTACGAAGTGGCTCCAGATGGGCGGCAGCCTGGCCTATAGCTATGCCCGCCGTACTACGTTGCAGTACAACCGAATGCTCAACTTCCACAACTCTCTGTGCTCCCCGTACCTGCGTAACGCGGACAACACCGACTGGGTCTATTCCGAGAAGACGGGCGAACGCATGTATGACTATGCGACCAACAATGCCTTATACTTCGGCATGCCTGCTGTCGGCAAGGGCGACTATTGGGACAATCCCAACGACGAGGACTTTGAAAGCCACGCCTACACGACCATGACGGCCAAGTACTTCGTGAATTTCAAGCTTCCGTACGGTTTCAACTTCCGTTCTTCGATCAATATCGATGACAACCTTGTCACCGACTACAACTACGGCTCCGCCGTCCATGGTGAGGATCAGGTAGCTCCTTACGGCATCACGGTGAAGACCACCGGCGGCTGGGCCGACCGGACCAATACCCATATCATGTCCTCCACCTGGAACAACCTGCTGACCTGGGACAAGAACTTCGGCGACCACAACCTCAACCTGCTGGCCGGTCATGAGTTCTATTCCTACAACGATGAATACAATTATGGCTATGGTGAAGGTATCATGAACCTGGGCCAGTTCGAACTTGCTTCCACGACGGCCAACTGGGAGACCGACTCCAATATCATCAAATACCGTCTCCTCTCCTTCTTCGGCAAGGCGGACTACAACTACGCCAACCGTTACTTCCTCTCCGCGTCCTTCCGCCGGGATGGCTCCTCCCGTTTCCATCCGGATAACCGTTGGGGCAACTTCTGGTCTGTGGGCGCTTCCTGGAGACTCAGCAACGAGCCCTTCATGAAGGACATCCCCTGGCTGGACAACCTCCTTTTCCGTTCCAGCTACGGAACCTCCGGTAACGACCGCCTCTATATCCGGCAGGCCAACAAGGGAAAGCCCGGCGACGAGATCTACTATGCCTATCAGGCCTATTATGAGCCGGACAACTTCATGGGTCAGTCCGGATACAAGCCCTCGACGGCTTACACGCCGGATTTGAAGTGGGAAAAGAACCAGCAGTTCAATGTCGCGACGGACTTCAGCCTCTTCCGCGGTCGCTTAACCGGAACGGTCGAGTACTATGTCCGCAGTTCCAAGGATCTGCTCTATTATCTGGATCTTCCGATCTCCGCCCAGGTGGGCAATGCGGTCGGTTACAACACCAACCTTGGCAACGTCCGCAACTCCGGTTTCGAGTTCACCCTCGGCATCACGCCGGTGCAGACCCACGACTTCGTCTGGCAGATCGATGCCAACCTGTCCACGCTCAAGAATGAGATCACCTACCTGCCCGTCGGCGCTTATACCTATGCTTACCGTTCGACGTCTCACCGTCTGGAAGAGGGGCACTCCCTGTTTGAATTCTATACTGTCCACAATGCAGGCGTGGATCCCCAGACCGGTCTCATGTCTTATGTCCTGAAGGACGGTACTGTCACGACGGATTATGACGGAAAGGTCACGACGGACGACTATGACTGGTGCGGTAGCGCTATTCCGAAGGCATTTGGTTCTCTCACCAACAGCTTCCGTTGGAAGAACTTCGATGCTTCCATCATGTGGTACGGCTCCTTCGGTTCCTACCTGTTCAACTACCTGTTCTTCGAGGCGGGTACCTTGCGTACCTGTGTCGGTCTGATGCAGGATGTGGCTGGCGTGGACGTCTGGGAGAAGCCCGGCGACAAGGCCAAGTACCCTCGCTGGAGCACCGAATACGACAGCCGCAACCGCAAGAACTCCGACTTTTTCATCATCAAGAACGACTACCTGCGCCTGCGTAACGCTTCCATCGGTTACACCATTCCGAGGGACCTTCTCAAGAAGGTCAACATCTCCAATCTCCGTGTTTACATCTCGGGTGACAACCTGCTGACCTTCGGTAATGCTGCCAAGCAGCACACCGATCCTGAAACGGGCATCAGCGGCAACAACTACAACGGTAACTCGCAAACCGACTATGGTGTGCAGACTTCCCGCCGTGTTTATATGGCCGGTATCCAGTTAACTTTCTAAATGACTGCCGTTATGAAAAAGATATTGTATTCCATTGTTTCCGTCGTTTTCGCCGTGCTGCTGTGCAGCTGCGACAAACTTCTGACTACGAATGACGCGACCAAGGTGGGAGCCGAGAACTTCACGACCAGCGTTGCCGGCCTGAACCAGCTACTTACTTCCTCCTACAGGTCCTTCCTGATGGGTACGGGCTCTTATGGCCAGGATCGCGCTTCCTACCAGGGTGTTTCCGGCTTCCTCATGCTCTACGACATGATGGGGTCCGACATCTGCGTCAATACGAACTACGGTTCTTCTCCCGAAGACGTTTACAAGTTTGCTCCTTCCCGGACCCAGTCGGTCGGCGGTGCCCGCCATATCTGGGAGCACATGTACAACGTCATCAACATGGCGAACATCATCATTGACAATGCGTCCGGTGCGACGGGATCCGATGCGGACAAGAACGCGCTGGTCGGCCAGGCCCTGGCGATGCGTGGGTTCTGCTACTTCCACCTGCTGCTCAATTATCAGCAGACCTATGCTATTGCGAAGAACAAGCGCGGTGTCATCCTGCGCCTGCACGAAGACGATGATCCCAATATGCCTTTCTCCACGGTCGCGCAGTGCTACGACCAGGTCGTCGCTGACCTCAAGGAGGCCGAGACCAAACTCTCCGGCTTCCACCGTGCCGAAAAATGGCAGCTGGACGCTTCCGTGGCGGCCGGCATGCTGGCCCGCGTCTATCAGGTGATGGGCGACTGGAAAAACGCTTACGCCGAGGCCAAGAAGGTCTACGACAAGTATGGTACACTGATGTCCAAGACGCAGTGGTGCAGCGGTATGGATCACCTCATGGAAGAAGGCTGCGCCGAACTCGTCTGGGGTGTCAAATACACCAATCTCTCCAATATCAGCTCCAACACGGTCTTCAACAACTGGTACAATTTCGATCCCAGTTACGGTGAGGGCATGACCACCGGTCCGCTTTATCACTTCCTCTGCAACTACGTGGACCAGACCTATGTCGACCTGTTCGAAGGTGACGACACGGATTACCGCGGCTCCAAGTGCACGAAGACCTCCGGTGTCACAGACGAAGATGAGATCAACGTGATGTTCTGGCACAGGACCAACAACGACCTGGGCAATTACAACGACAAGAAATGGGCTTACAACAAGCTCAAGTCCTATGGCGATGGCACTTATGAGGGCCACACCAACGCGAATCACAGCTATGGTTTCGACGTCCCGATGATGCGTGGCTCCGAGATGCTGCTCATCATGGCGGAGGCTGCGGCCCACGAGACGTCGCTGGGTAACGCCCAGACTTTGCTGAATACGTTGCAGAACGCCCGTCAGGTCAAGAATCCGACGAAGGCGTCCGGTGATGCGCTGCTGGAGGCCATCTACGTCGAGCGCCGCAAGGAGCTCCTCGGCGAGGGAGTAACCGGGTCCTATGACCTGCTCCGCCTGCAGAAGCCCCTTGTCCGCAAGGAGGCTTGCGCGGCCAACAACTATGCCGGCCACTTCTCCTGGGGCATGACGAACCTGGATGGTTATAACGGTGCCGATGCCCAGCCGCAGGGCACACTGCCTTCCAACGATTACCGTTTCATTTGCCAGATTCCGCAGTTGGAACTGACCAACAACCGTGCGATCAGCGAAAGCGACCAGAACCCGTTCCGCGGCCAATAGCCGAAATCGTTCACAGATTTAATACAGAGGCGGCTCGTTCGGGTCGCCTCTGTTTCATACCGGCCAGGGAGTAAGGATTTCCATAAACAGAATCCAGCAAACACAAAAAAGAAGACCTTGTGATGTGCTTGAAAATTAGCAACTTACAAGGTCTTTCTTGTGCCCGCAGGCGATATCTTCTCGAACTCGTTTTTCGAGGACCTAGATAAACTCTGGCTCTTACGGGAATGGATACCGGCTCCCGATAATCCCTGTTTATTAGAATTTAACGGATAGTTTTAATCCGGCTGTTGGTTGATAAGAATTACCTACCATTGCAAAATCAAAAGAAGGAGATACGTTCATTTCAAATGAATATGCTTTCTTCAAATCCTGTTCATACATGTTTTTAACCTTGGCTACCCTTACGCCGTCAATGATCGCAATGATATCAAGTGCTGCAACACCTGCAGAAATGACCAAGCCAGCGATAACGGAACCAGGGGCAAGTTCAACAATCTGGCCAGATGTAGTTACGGTTGCTCCATAAAACATCACAACAGGAGCGAGAATGGAACCACCAACTGCACCACCAAGGAAAGCGAAACCACGTCCAACCTCATTGCAGATCATTTGTCCAAGTCCCGGAATGAAGAAAGACGCAACACCGGACCATGCAGGACTATATCTATCAGCGAGGACTGGAGTATATTCTCTGAAGTTGTAGAGATTCTTCAACTCTTTGTATTTCATTCCGACAGTTAAGTTTTCAACGGCCTCTCTATCCGTGTACAGCATGCCGGATTGTGAGTTATTGTTGAAAACCTCGTTTCGTCCCGATTCATACCGGATCATCACAAGCTCGGATTTCTTAACAATGTAGGTCGCTCCATCCGGCTCGTCATAAAGCTTATATTTGACTTCATTGGGTGAAACCTCAAGGACCCTGGCTTTGATATCTTGCCCATCCTTCTTGGTAATCAGATCCTGTGCCTGAGCCATGGCGGCGGAAGCCATCAAGGCGACGAAAACTAAAACAAATCTTTTCATGGTCGTTATTATTATATCACAAATATAAGCATCCGTTATTCTTCCTGCAATAAGTACCACCGACAAATCTTCCGAGATGCGCCCAATAGCCTGTTTTTTCGTCCATTGGGAGCATTCGGACGCGAGAACGACAGGCAGGGCGGTGGAACAAAGGAAGACCGCCGGCAACTTGCAGGCGTACTGCAAAGTGCCGACGGTCTTTGTCGTTCTCGTGCCCGCAACCAATGTTTTATCAAACCACCTTTTAGAAGACCTGGAACGCCTCTGGCAACTGCGGGATATTATTCCGGATCCATTGAATTCAGAAAAAACAGACACCCATTAAGATAAATAGGTGCCTGTTTAATGTCTCAAATAAAAAAGTTAAAACCGAACTGCCAGTGTTAACCCTGCTGTAGGTTGATATGTATTTCCCATCATCGCATAGTTAAATGACGGATATACATTCATTTCGAGTGAGTATTGTTTTCTTAAGTCCTGCTCATACATATTCGTGACTTTGGCGACTCTAGTTGCATCTATGATAGAAATAACATTAATCGCCAATGCTCCTGTAATTAAAAAAATTCCTGCAATAGTGGAGCCTGGTAAATTATGAACAACGTTGCCGTCCTCGTCGCCTGGTAATCCAGTGCCTATGGCTGTCAAAAGAGCCCCATAATAATAACAGCATACATAACCACCCAAGAATGCGAACCCGCGTCCAGCCTCATTGCATATCATTTGTCCAAGTCCAGGTAAAAATAAAGAGGCGACACCGGACCAGGTGGGGCTATATCTGTCGAATGGAGAAGGAGTAAACTCTTTGTAGTTATAAAGATGTTTCAGATGTCTGTATTTCAAGAATAAAGATACGTTCTCAACAGGTTCCTTATTGGTGTATAACAACCCTAAATCTTGGTTGAAAACCTCATCTCGTCCAGATTCGAACCGGATCATCACAAGCTCGGACTTCCTGACGATGTAGGTTGCGCCTTCCGGCTCATCATAAAGCTTATACTTGACTTCATCGGACGACACCTCGAGGACCTTGGCCTTGATTTCCTCCCCATTCTTCCTGGTAATCAGATCCTGGGCCTGGGCCATTGCGGCAGAAGCCATCACTGCAACAACGATAAGGACAACTCTTCTCATGTTTTTTTTCAAATATAACGAAAATCTGCGTCCTGATTTCCCACGAATGTCTGTTTCGGGAGTGTTTCGGCCCAAAACACTCCCGAATCGCCACGCAAAGGCCTTTGCACGCGCACTATTGCCAGAAACGCGCGCGAATGAAGTGGTGCGGAGCCGGAATGCGCGCACTTTCGCCTGAATCGCGCGCGAATGAAGGGACGAGGGGCAGAATCGCGCGCACTATTGCCAGAATCGCGCGCGAATGAAGGGACGAGGGGCAGAATCGCGCGCACTATTGCCAGAATCGCGCGCACTTTCGCCTGAATCGCGCGCGGATAAGGGGCAGCTGGGCAATCCCCAGACAGTCAGCAGGGCAACAGAAAAGAGGGTAAATCCGGCAAATGAAAAAAGACAGCTCTTCGCTGTCTTTTTTGTGCCCGGGGCCGGGCTCGAACCGGCACGTCTGTTGAGGACAATGGATTTTGAGTCCATCGCGTCTACCAATTCCGCCACTCGGGCTTGATTGCAGAGGAGGCAAAGGTATTGAAAAAAGCCGATTTATCAAATTTTTGCAGTACCTTAGTTGATTGTATGAACAGCAACGTATTCGTGGTCTATGACCGCAACGTGGAACAGTACGCGATGCAGGTCGCAGAAGGCAGGCCGGCCTTCGGGATCGTCGCCGACGAGGACCACAAAACCATAGAGACCGTGATGGAAATCTGCCGCTGGCTGCTTTCGCAAGGGGCCGGCAGGGACGCCGTGCTCTACGCGGTGGGCGGCGGCGTGACCACGGACATGGTCGGATTCGCCGCCGGCATCTACAAGCGCGGCATACGCTACATCAACTACCCCACCACCCTCCTGGCGATGGTGGACGCGGGGATAGGCGGCAAGACCGGGGTCAATCTGGACGGATACAAGAATATGCTCGGGGTGTTCAAGCTCCCGCTCCGCACCGTCATACGCCCGGAATACCTCAGCACCCTCCCGGAACGCGAATTCCGCTCCGGCGCGGCCGAAGTGCTGAAGACCTTCATCATCGAGAACGAGGACGGCAACTACGAAAAGGCCGTGAAGGCATTCTCCGGACCGATGGATGCAGCCGCGCTCAAGCCTCTCATCGAGGCCGCCGCGCTGGTGAAGCACAAGATAGTGGAGAAGGACACTTTCGAAAGCAGCCTGCGCATGGTCCTCAACCTGGGGCACACCTACGGGCACGCCATCGAATGGTGGCAGCACCAGGCTCCCGGCAGGACGCAGTACGCCCACGGCGAGGCGGTGGCCATAGGAATGGTCCAGGCGGCGCGCATCTCCGAAAGGGAGAAGTTCTGCAAGCCCGGACTGGCGGAAAAACTGGCGGCCGACTTCCAGGCCTGCGGGCTGCCCACGGCGCTTCCCTGCCCCGAAGAGGAGCTGCTCCCGGCCGTCGCAAAGGACAAGAAGGCCAGCGGCGATGCCGTCAAGTTCATAGTTATCAAGAAGATAGGAAAGGTAGCAGTATATGATTTGCACTTGCATACAGAATAAGGACTTCGACCAGATTGCGGAGATCCTCGGGCGCGAAGACGTGGAGATGGCGGAGATCCGCCTGGATCGCTGCCGGCTCAGCGACGAGGACATAGAGGAGCTGTTCAGCACCTCCGACACCCCGCTCATAGCCACCTGCCGCGCAAGCGAGTGCGAAGACGCCGAGAGGCGCCTCACCCTCGCCATCAAGGCCGGCGCGCGCTTCGCCGACCTGGAGATAGAGGCCCCCGCGAGCACCAGCAAACGTTTCCAGAAACTCTGCCGCAGCTGCGGCACCGAAATAATCCGCTCCTGGCACGACTTCGTAGGGACGCCGGACGACGAGGTTCTGCAGATGGCCCTCGCCCGCTGCTTCCGCTACGGAGCCGACATTGCCAAGATCGTGACCACCTGCCACAGCGAGGAAGACGCCAGGCGCATTGAAGCCCTCTACAGCATCGTGCTGGAGGGAGTGGACTCCCTGGAAGGCCGCCTCATAGCCTTCGGAATGGGCGAGGAAGGCCGCCGGACCCGGATGGACTGCCTGCGCAGGGGCGCACCTTTCACCTACGCGGCGCTCTCCGAGGAGGAGGCCACCGCCCCCGGGCAGATAGGCAGCGCACGGATGTACAAGGACCTTTACGGCAGCCGGGAAGGCTTCTTCCGGGACGGACTGCACGTCCCCGCATCCAAGAGTTTCGCCCAGCGCGCCATCATAGCAGCAGCACTCGCAGAAGGCACCTCCAGGCTCGGAGGCTACAGTCCCTGCGCCGATTCCGAAGCGGCCATCAAGGTAGCCGAGACCCTCGGAGCCAAGGTCGAACGGAACGGCCGCAACCTGCTTATCACCGGCATAGGCCCCGTCAGCGAGCCGCTCAGCCTCGAAACCCTGGACACCGGCGAATCCGGCCTGCTGACCAGGCTTATGGTCCCCATCCTCGCCGCCGTGAATGACGGTCCGGTCACGGTCACCGGCCGCGGAACCCTGCTGAAAAGGCCCCTCAGCGGTGCCAGCGGCATAATGGCGGCCTTCGGCGTGCTCCTGAACAACGAGCGCGAGCGCAGCGACGGATCCAAGGAAATCTTCGTTCCGGTGACGGTGAACGGAAGGCTGATCCCGGGAACGGGCGAAGTGGACGGCAAGGGAGGCTCGCAGCTGGTCTCCGGCCTGCTGATGGCACTCCCCCTCTGCCCCAAGGACTCCTACGTCTATGTGAGCGAGCCCAAGAGCATACCATATATGTACATCACCCTCGACGTGCTGCGCCACTTCGGCATCAGCACCCGCAGCGAGATGGAGGGCGACGCGGAAATGCTCGAGCAGCAGGACTGGTCGTACTGCACCGGCATCACCTTCAAGGTGCGCGGCGGCCAGCGCTACCGTGCGGCCGATTTCGCCATCGAAGGCGACTGGAGCGCGGCGGCGAATTTCCTGGTGGCGGGCGCCGTGTTCGGCAGCGCGGAGGTCCTCGGGCTCGATTCCAAGTCGCTTCAGGCGGACATCGCCATAATGGACATACTGGTGGAAGCGGGCGCGATAGTGTCGCAGATCGACGACGACGTGGTCTGCGTGCGCAAGGCCCCGCTGGAAGCCTTCACGACCGACCTCAACAATGCTCCGGACCTCTTCCCCATCGTCTCCGTGCTGGCGGCGTTCTGCTCCGGCGAAAGCCGCATAGCGGGCCTCGGGAGGCTTGCCGGAAAGGAGTCCAACCGCGCGGAAGCGGTGCTCGGAATGCTCACGCAGATGGGCGTGGACGCATACGCGGAAGGGGATGTGCTGGTGGTGGGCGGCGAATCGCTGTCTTCACGCATACTCCGCGGCCACCTGCTCAAGGGCGGAGCATATACGACGTGCCACGACCACAGGATGGTCATGGCACTGAAAGTTGCTGAACTGGGAGCGGACTCGCCCGTCGTGATGGACGACACGGACTGCGTCAGCAAGTCGTTCCCGGAGTTCCTGGAGAATTTCTGAGATATCCCGAAGCGGGCAGCCCCGCATCAAACCAGGTCGGCGAGCACTATGGCCGCCATGGCCTCCACGATGACCGGCGTGCGCTGCGCGAAGCAGACGTCGTGACGGCCCTTGATCTCGAGGGTGTCCATCTCTTCCTTTGCGAAATTGTAGGTGCGCTGGGCCTTGGCGATGCTCGAGGTCGGCTTGAAAGCCACGCGGAACACTATGGGCGCGCCGTTGGAGATGCCGCCGTTGATGCCGCCGGCGCCGTTCTTTTCGGGGCCGAGCGGACCGAACGGGTCGTTATGCTCGGAGCCCTTCATCGCCGCAGCCTT
>JAEEGI010011422.1_pt1 | contig 19161 bp, 14 predicted proteins | sample 8958751 | NCBI WGS metagenome assembly JAEEGI01 (sample SAMN16246545, study PRJNA631951) | gut metagenome | biome: gut microbiome; feature: rumen; material: KS-attached | host: Bos | place: Iran: Karaj | collected 2018-10 | reverse complement strand
TTACGGACGGCGACAACGGCAACCTTTACAGCAACCTGCAGAAGATCTGCGACAAGGTTTCCGGTCTGTTTGAGATGATGAAGCAGTACATCGACCGCGACACCTTTGTGGCGCTTGCCGAAACTGCCGGTATCAGCGACGTGTTCGCTTCCGCGCACGGCTTCAACGCAGGCATGGTCTATGATATGGACTTCTCTTCCGTAGAAAATGCGCTGGACTGCGGCATCCGCATCGCCTGCGACCTGCTTGCCGAAGACGACGAGGAGAGCATCTTCTATGACTTCCATATGCGTGTGGAAGACCTTGACACGCTGGACGCCATCATCGCCTCCGCGATGGATATGATCCTCTCCAAGCTGCTTGCCAAGGTTGACATCGACGGCTGGGATTACACATATACAGCCATTGACGCTGCGGCGGTTGACGCCGGCACGATCAGCGCACAGGATGCTGTGATGGACAAGGTCGTTGACATCCTCTATGAAGCCGCAGACTTTGCGGTGCCGAAGATCAACGCGGCAATCAACAAAGTGATCGCAGCGCTGAACGAAGACTTCGATCTGCAGATCGGCGACGCGAACTTTAAGCTGGCCGTCAGCAAGGGCGCGAACTGGGAAGCCACCCTCGGCGCTCTGGCGGATCGCTTCCTGGATCTGACCGACGGGCTGATCCTTTATCCGGTTGCTCCCGCCGCTTCTGACAGTGCGCTCCTGAAGGTGAGCAAGATCGCGGATGCGGTTCTGCCGATGAACTCCATGTTCTCGAATTACACCGGTCTTGTTGATATGAACGAAGCGCTCTTCACAAAGGCAGCCGACGGCGATTTCGGCGACTTGCTTGCCTACTTTGAAGTGAAGGAAGACGCCATTGCGGGCGGCGTGCCCGTGACCAAGGCGCTGATCAATGCTTCCGATTACATTGTGGACGCCTTCTTCCCCGATACGGTTCAGACAGAGCTTTATCCGGCGTCTGAAACCGTTCAGCAGACCTTTACCGGCGCCGAAAGCGATCAGGGCATCGCGGCGCGCAACATGGTCAGCATCAATAACCGCAAGGCAGATCTCATTCCGGTCGCCTGCAGACTGCTGAAGGAATCCGACATTCTGAAGACGCTTGCCTGCGCACATGCGAACGTGGCCGTTTCTCCGGCAGTTGAGGGCAGCTGTACTACGCCCGCCAAGAGCGAAGGCAAAGTCTGCGAAGACTGCGGCCTTGTGATTGAAAAAGCCGCGGAAGGCGAAAAGGATCCGACGAACCATACGGGCGGCACGGAAGTGCGCGGCAAAGTGGACGCGACCTGCGCCCACGGCGGCTACACCGGCGACACGTGGTGCCTCGGCTGCAACACCAAAATTGCAGACGGCAGCGCAACGCCGAAGAGCACGACCCACTCCGGCGGCACGGAAGTCCGCGGCGCTGTGACGGCGAACTGCCATGCACAGGGCTACAGCGGCGACACCTACTGCAAAGGCTGCGGCGAAAAGATCGCAACCGGCAGCGCAACGCCGATCAACGCGAACAACCATCAGGGCGGCACGGAAGTCCGCGGCGCGAAGGAAGCCACAACGGAAGAAGAAGGCTACACCGGCGACACCTACTGCAAGGGCTGCGGCACAAAGATCGCAACCGGCAGTGTGATCGGCAAGAAGAGCGAAAACTTCTTCCAGCGCATCATCAGAACCATCCGCGGCTTCTTTGACCGGATTCTGAACTTCTTCCGCAACCTCTTCTAACTCGATCGTTCCTCATTTCAATCTCCTCTTGTTTCTCCCCCCCGGCTTCGGTCGGGGGGAGACCCCGCCGTCCAATGCGGGCAGTTCCCGTCCGAGCCGGAGCGGCAGCTCCGCTGAAAGCGAGACGACCGAAGAGGCGACCGAGGCCGCGACAGAAGCGCCGCAGACAAGCGAACCGGCGTCGGATGACGCGACAAAGGAAAGCGACACGTCGCGTCCCTCGTTCTCCGGTATGCCGGATCAGTCGTCTAACGAAACCCTGCGCAGCAATCTGATCCTGTTCGGCGTCTGCTTTGCGATCATGCTCGCCGCACTGTTCGGTGTGATGCTGTACAAACGCAGGAAGTAACACTTCAACAGAAAGCCGTTGCCGAAAGGGACGGCTTTTCTGTTTGTCTCTTTTTTTCTCCCGCGGCGCTTTCTGCATTGAAAAATCGGAAAAACTGTGGTATAATCAATCCAATGTTTGCCGAAGCAAAACGGCCTGCCCGACGCGGTGGCCGGCATGCGTTCGCTGAAAGGGGAGAGACGGCGTGGCAATCCGGAATATTGTGTTCGATCTCGGCCGCGTGCTGATCGATTTCGACCCCGCAGGCTATCTGCGGTCGCTCGGCTGCGACGAAAAAACCACAGCAGCACTGCTGGAAACGGTGTTTCAAGTGGACTGGCCGCGGTATGATCGCGGCGATTATGAAACGGTGGACGCGCTGTGCGACGAACTGTGCCGAAAGTATCCCGTTTATGCTGCTGTGCTGCGGCGGGCGCTGACGCCGGACTGGGTGAAGATCCATACGCTGAAGGCAGACACCGCTGCGTACCTTTCGGTGCTCAAACGGCGCGGCTACCGGGTTTATCTGCTGTCGAACCTCGCAAAAGAGAGCTACGACTTTATCGGTCGCTATCCGTTTTTCAAAGAGATCGACGGCGGCGTGTTCTCTTATCAGGAGCGCGTCTGCAAGCCGGACGAAGCGATCTACCGCGTGTTGCTGGAGCGCTACGGACTCGCGCCGGAAGAAACTGTCTTTCTCGACGATGCGCCCGCCAACATTGAAACGGCGCTGCGGCTCGGGATGCACGGCATTGTATTTGAAAATCTGCCCGCGACAAAGGCGCAGCTGGAAGCGCTGCTGGCGGACGGTACGACTGGTTTGAAGGAGGAGAAACAATGAAACTGACAGTGATCGGCGGCGGCGGCGTACGCTCCATGTTCCTCAGCAAAAGCATAGCGCAAAAGGCCGCTTCGCTCGGAATCGATACGCTTGTCTTTATGGACAGCAACGAAAAGAAGCTGCAGATCTACGGCAATATGGCGAAGGTCGTCGCGCAAAAGCTGAACCCGGCGCTGCGGTTTTCGCTGACGACGGATGCGGTCGAGGCGATCCGCGACGCCGACTATGTGATCACGACGATCCGCGTCGGCGAGGACGATATGCGCGTCAAAGACGAACGCATCGCGCTGTCGCTCGGCGTTCTCGGACAGGAGACGACCGGCGCGGCGGGACTCTCGTTCGCCATGCGCAGCGTGGACGCGCTGGCACAGTACTGCGAGTTGGTCAAACAGTACGCGAAGCCCGGCTGTAAGGTGTTCAATTTCACGAATCCTGCGGGCGTCGTGTCGCAGACGCTGCGCGACATGGGCTACGATTTCACCTACGGGATCTGCGACGCGCCGAGCGGGATGCTGCGCACCTTCGAAAAGCTCTACGGCGCGCCGGAGGGCAGCGCAAGGGGAGAGGTCTACGGACTCAACCATCTGTCCTATTTCAGTTCGATCACCATAAACGGCAAAGAAGTGCTGCAGGAGCTGATCGAAAACGACCGCGCCTATCAGGAAACGGATCTGCGCTACTTCGAAAAGTCGCTGCTGCGCGAGCGAAATGCGATCCTCAACGAGTATCTCTACTATTTCTACTACCGCGAACAGGCGGTCGCCAATATCCTCGCCGCGCCGCAGACGCGGGGCGAGCAGATCGCCGCAATCAACAAGAAGATGACCGCCGAACTTGAAGCGATCGACGTGGAAAAGGACTTCGACAAGGCCCTCGCCATCTTCGAACACTGGTACGGCGAACGGGAAAACAACTATATGGCTGCGGAATCCGGCGTCAGACGGCAAACGAAGTGGACGTTCGACCTCTTTGCGCCCGACGACGGCGGCTATGCCGGCGTTGCGCTGAACTTTATGAAGATCGCGCAGAGCGGCGGAAAAGACTCGATGATCCTCTGCGTGCCGAACAACGGCGCGATCGACGGGCTGCTGGACAGCGACGTCGTGGAGATCACCTGCGACATCGTAAACGGAGAGGCGATCCCGCACTTTTTCGGCAAAGTCGACGAGCAGAACCTCGAGCTGATCCGCCGCGTGAAGATCTATGAGCGGCTTTCGAGCGAGGCGATCCGCACAAAGTCGCGGACAAAGGCGATCGAGGCGCTGACGCTGCACCCGCTTGTGGCGAGCTACAGCCTCGCGACGAAGCTGGTCGACGCCTATCTCGCACACAATAAAGCCTATACGGAGGGATGGCAATGAGCTTTATCGCCGGCGCGGGGCTGACCAACGTCGACCTGCTCTATCAGAATATGCCGCATCTCCCCGCCGTCGGGGAGGAGGTCTATACCGACCGCTTCTCTCTGCAGCTCGGCGGCGGACTGCCCGCGACGCTGATCAATCTCGGGCGGCTGGGCGTGCCGACGCGGATCGCGACGGAGCTCGGAAACGACCTGTTTTCGCGGTTTGCCCGCGAACAGTATGAGCAAAACAACGTCCTGCCGGAAAATCTTTATCACGGCGACGGGATCCCGGTCAATATCACGAGCGCCGTGATTTTGCCGCACGACCGCAGCTTCATCACCTACGGCAAGAACGGCATGGAGCCGGACGACGACGCAAAGGAAGCATTTTACAATATGGCGACCGGGGCGAAGCTCTGTCTGATGACGCCCGGCGGCTTTTCGGACGTTTATAAAAAGCTGAAAGCCGAGGGCACTGTTCTCGTGCTCGACATGGGCTGGGATGAAGACCTCAGTTTCGAGACCTACGCGGACGCGTTGTCCCTTGCGGACTACTACACCCCGAACCGCAAGGAGGCGCAGAAGCTGACCGGCTGCGCGGACGTCTTCGACGCGGCAAGGGCGCTGCAGCCCTATTTCAAAAAAGTGATCGTTAAAGCGGATAAAGACGGCTGCGTCGGGCTCGACGAAGACGGTCTGTGCTTCGTCAAAAGCGCGGAGATGTTCCGAAACATCGACAGCACCGGCGCGGGCGACGCGTTCCTGGCGGGCTTTTGCTACGGACTGTATCACGACTACCCGTTCCGCGACTGTATCCTGTTGGGCAACATCACGGGCGGCAAGGCGGTCACCGCGGTCGGCGCGCTCGCGGCCTATGTCAATGAAGAAGAACTGCTGCGGCTGTACCGGTCGCTGCGCTTGACAAATATCAGCGAAACGCTATAATGAAAACGAATTCATTTTGAAACGGAGGCACATTTATGGCGAATCAAGTCAGACTCGGTATCATCGGCGTCGGCAACATGGGACTCGGGCATATCAAAAACGCCACCCAGGGCAAAACGCCGGAGATCGACATCACCTGCGTTGCGGATATCGACGCAAAGAAATTCGAAAAGGCAAAGGAATATCTGCCAAACGTCGTCTGCTTCCCGACAGCGGAAGCGCTGATCGACAGCGGGCTTTGCGACGCGGTACTGATCGCGACGCCGCACTACTTCCACCCGCCGATCGCGATCTACGCGCTGAAGAAGGGGATCCACGTCATGAGTGAAAAGCCCGCCGGCGTCTATACGAAGCAGGTACGCGAGCTGATCGACGTCGCCAAAGAGAGCAGCGCGACCTACGCGATCATGTTCAACCAGCGCACGAACTGCGTTTACCGCGCGGTACACGACATGGTCCAAAGCGGCAAATACGGCGAGATGCGCCGCGTGAGCTGGATCATTACCGACTGGTTCCGCACCCAGCAGTATTACAACTCCGGCGGCTGGCGCGCGACCTGGTCGGGCGAAGGCGGCGGCGTGATGCTCAACCAGTGCCCCCATCAGCTCGATCTGTGGCAGTGGATCTGCGGGATGCCGGAGACGATCCGCGCGTTCTGCCACGTCGGCAAATGGCATGAGATCGAGGTTGAGGACGACGTGACGATCTACGCGACCTACCCGAACGGCGCGACCGGCACCTTCATCACCTCCACGGGCGACTGCCCGGGCACGAACCGCCTCGAGATCTCGCTGGACAAGGCGAAGATCCTTTGCGAAAACGATACGAGAACCGGGACCTACGACGTCTGGGTCTATGAGCTGGAAACCGGCACACAGGAGTATATTCGTACAGCCGCTGACGGCTTCAGCCGGCCGAAGGGCGAATGGAAGAAGATCGAAACCGACGGCCAGAACCCGCAGCACCCGGGCGTGCTGAACGCGTTTGCGGCGCACATTCTGCGAAATGAGCCGCTGGTGGCTGCCGGCGAAGAGGGCATCCGCGGGCTGACGATCTCCAACGCGGCGTTCCTGTCCTCGTGGCTCGACAAGACCGTGACCCTCCCGATCGACGAAGACCTGTTCTATGAGATGCTCGAAGACCGCATCAAGAACTCCACGTTCGTGAAGACCGTGAACGAACAGGTGCAGGGAGACATGAGCAGTACCTATTGATTTGAAAAAAGAACCGCCAAAGGGCGGTTCTTTTTTTCCGTGATTAGTGGCTAGTGGCCAGTGACTCATACGGGGACAGGGAAAGCAGAAGCTAATCACCGCTAATCACCGCTATTCACCGGCTATTCACTCGCTATTCACTCGCTATTCACTCGTCACATCCTCGAAAAACCCAGTGTTTATGCGGCTTTTTTCACCTTTGAGTGAATAGCTTCCTATTTTTCAAAGAAAAAGAGTCTGAAAAAAAGTAAAGAGAAAGGTTTAAGCAGCTATTCACCGCGCTATTCACTGCGCTATTCACCGCTCATGCTGATTGCAGATCAAAACTTAGCGCCCCGCAGTGGTCGATTGCAATGCGGCGCAGCCGCCACCACGCTTGCCTTCCCCTTTGGGGAAGGTGGCAGCCCGTCAGGGCTGACGGAAGAGGTCAGCCGACTGGGCGCGGGTGGAAAAGGTGGGTTTAGCCGGCTGATAGCCGGCGCTACGCAACACGTAAAACGCAAAACGCAACACGCAAAACGCAGCACGCAGCCGACCATTGGTCGGCGCTACGGCGTCATTCCACATTTCACATTCCAAATTCCACATTGTCGGGCGACCACGCAGGGTCGCCCCTACTCCACACTGCACACTCCACACTGCACACTGAAAAAGCCGCCCGAAGGCGGCTTCTGTGCACTGCGCACTATTCGAGCTCAAACGCGCCCTGATACAGCTTCGCATACGTGCCGCCTTCCGCGATCAGCATCTCGTGCGTGCCGCGCTCGATGATGCGGCCGTGGTCGAGGACCATGATGACGTCTGCGTTCTGGACGGTGGAAAGGCGGTGGGCGATCACGAAGACCGTCCGTCCCTTCATCAGCGCGTCCATACCCTTCTGGACCAGCGCTTCGGTGCGCGTGTCGATCGAGGACGTCGCTTCATCGAGGATCATCACCGGCGGGTCGGCGACGGCGGCGCGCGCGATCGAAATCAATTGTCTTTGTCCCTGCGAGAGGTTCGCGCCGTTGCTCGTCAGCATCGTGTCGTAGCCCTCCGGCAGGCGGGAGATGAAGCCGTGGGCGTTCGCCTTCTTCGCCGCGTCGATGATCTGCTCGTCCGTCGCGTCGAGGTTGCCGTAGCGGATGTTCTCCTTCACCGTGCCGGTGAACAGGTTGACGTCCTGTAAGACGATCCCCAGCGAGCGGCGCAGGTCGCTCTTCCTGATCTTGTTGATGTTGATCCCGTCGTAGCGGATCTTGCCGTCCGCGATGTCATAGAAGCGGTTGATGAGGTTCGTGATCGTCGTCTTGCCCGCGCCCGTCGCGCCGACAAAGGCGACCTTCTGTCCCGGCTCCGCGTAAAGGCTGATGTTGTGCAGGACCGTCTTGCCCTCAATGTAGGCGAAATCGACGTCGAACATCCGCACTTCGCCTTTGAGCTCGGTGTAGGTCACGGTGCCGTCGCCGTGCGGGTGCTTCCACGCCCACATACCGGTGTGGCGGTCGGTCTCCGTGAGGACGCCGTCTTTCTTTTCGGCGTTGACGAGCGTCACATAGCCGTCGTCTTGTTCCGGCTGCTCGTCCATCAGATCGAAGATCCGCTCCGCGCCCGCCATCGCCATCACGACGGCGTTGAGCTGCTGCGAGAACTGGTTGATCGGCATGACAAACGACCGCGAGAGCTGCATGAACGACGCCACCGCGCCGAGGTTCAGCCCGCCGATGCCCCGTGTGGCGAGAACGCCGCCGAGGATCGCGACGAGGACGTACTGGAGATGACCGAGGTTGTTGTTGATCGGCCCGAGGTTGTTGGCGAAGCGGTTCGCCTGCTTCGTGTTCTCATACAGCTCCTCGTTTTTCTGGTCGAAGTCCGCCTTGACCCGCTCTTCGCGGCAAAAGACTTTGACGACTTTCTGGCCGTTCATCATCTCTTCGATATAGCCGTTGACGTCGCCGATCGCCTTTTGCTGCTTGACAAAGTACTTGCCCGACTGGCCGGCGACCTTGCCCGTGACGAAGAACATGAACGCGATAAAGAGGATCACGAAGATCGTCAGATGCCACGAGGTCGCGACCATCGAGATAAACACCGCGACCACCGTTACAAACGAGGAGATCGTCTGCGGAACGGTCTGCGAGATCATCTGGCGCAGGGTGTCGGCGTCGTTCGTGTAGTGGCTCATCACGTCGCCGTGGGTCCGCCGGTCAAAGTAGCGGATCGGGAGCGTCTGCATGTGGGCGAACATCTCGTTGCGGATCTTCTTGAGGACGCCCTGCGCGACGACAGCCATCGTCCGGTTCTGGACATAGACCGCGAGCACGCCGGCAAGGTAGATCGCCGCCATTTTGCAAAGCGCGCCGAAGAGCGGCCGGAAGTCGCCCGTCTGCCGCTGCACGAGGGGCAGGATATAGTCGTTGATCAGGGATTTCAGGAACAGAGAAGCGGAGACGCTCGCCGCCGCGGTGACGCCGATACAGAGTACCACGAGCGACAGACGCAGCAGGTTGCCGTGCGTGATCTCACGCAGCAGCCGTTTGACGGTGCCTTTTTTGACCTTTTGCTTCGGGACGCCGCGGAAGTTCTGTCCGCGCGGCATCGGTCTGGGTTGTGCCTGTGCCATTACTGCTCGCCTCCCTTCGTCTGGGAATCATAGACTTCTTTGTAGATCTTGTTGGACGCGAGCAGGGTTTCGTGCGTCCCGATCGCGTCGATCCGCCCGTCTTCGAGGACGATGATCTGGTCCGCGTGCTCCACGGAGGAGACGCGCTGGGCGATGATGATCTTGGTCGTGTCGGGAATACTCTGGCGGAACGCGCGGCGGATCAGCGCGTCGGTCTTGGTATCCACCGCGCTGGTGGAGTCGTCGAGGATCAGGATCTTCGGCTTCTGAAGAATGGACCGCGCGATGCAGAGTCTCTGCTTCTGCCCGCCGGAGACGTTGGAGCCGCCCTGTTCGATATGGGTGTCGTAACCGTCCGGGAAGGTGCGGATGAATTCGTCCGCCTGCGCGAGCCGGCAGGCTTCCTCGAGTTCTTCATCCGTCGCGTTTTCGTTGCCCCAGCGGAGGTTCTCTTTGATCGTCCCGGAAAACAGGACGTTCTTTTGCAGCACCATCGCCACCTTGCTGCGCAGGGTGTCGAGGTCGTAGTCGCGGACGTCGACGCCGCCGACAGTGACCGTCCCTTCGGTCGCGTCATACAGCCGCGGGATCAGCTGCACGAGCGTCGATTTGCCCGCGCCCGTCGCGCCGAGGATGCCGACCGTCTGTCCGCTTTCGATCCGGAACGAGGCGTCCTTGAGACAGAGCTTGTCTTTGTCGCCCGCGTAGGAGAAGCTGACGTGGTCGAACACGATGCTGCCGTCCTTGACTTGTGTAACCGGCTGGGCGGGGTTGTGCAGGTCGCTCGTTTCGTCCAGCACTTCGTAGATGCGCTGCGCCGACGCCTTCGAAAGCGTGAGCATGACGAAGATCATCGAGAGCATCATCAATGTGGAGAGGATCTGCATCGAATAGGAGATCAGGACCACCAAATCGCCGGTGGTCATGCCCCGGTCGGGGATGTTGCCGCTCGCGTAGATCAGATGCGCGCCGAACCACGAGATCAACAGCATCGTCGCGTAGGACGAAAACTGCATCAGCGGCGCGTTGAGCGCGAGCAGCTTTTCCGCCGAGACGAAGTCTTTGTAGATCTTTTCCGAGACGGTGTTGAACTTTTCGGTCTCGTGCTTTTCGCGGACGAACGCCTTCACCACGCGGATGCCGTGGAGGTTTTCCGAGACGACGCGGTTGAGCACGTCGTAGGTTTTGAACACGCGCTCAAAGATCGGGTGCGCGTTGCGGACGATCAGCGCGAGGCCCAGCGCCAGCAGCGGCAGTACACACAGGAAGATCAGCGACAGCCTCTGGTTGACGCGGAACGCCATCACGAGCGAGAAGACCAGCATCATCGGCGAGCGCACCGCGATGCGGATGATCATCTGATAGGCGTTCTGTAAGTTTGTCACGTCCGTCGTCAGCCGCGTGACGAGCGACGCCACCGAAAAGCGGTCGATGTTGGAGAACGAATAACTTTGTACGTTGTAGAACATATCGTGGCGGAGATTGCGCGCGAAGCCCGCCGACGCCGTGGCGGCGTTTTTGCCCGAGAGCACGCCGAAGGTCAGCGACAGCACACAGAAGACGACGAGAATGCCGCCCGATTTCAGGATGTAAGACATATCGCCGACGGTCACGCCGAGGTCAAGGAGTTTGCCCATGTAATAGGGGATCAGCACTTCCATCACGACTTCGAGCGAGACGAACAGCGGCGTCAGGATCGACGCGCGTTTGTATTCACGGACGCACCGGCTGAGCCGTTTGATCATCGACGTCCACCTCCTTTTGAATCTTTTGCAATACCGAGAAGAAGCAAGAAAGCTCCCGCTCGTTCAAACTGGCGCGCAGCTTGTCTTCCAGCTCGTCGAACGCCGTGTCGATCTGCCGGTGCAATAACAGCGCCTTTTCGGTCAGGGTGATCTTTTTGAGCCGGGCGTCGTAGGGGACGCTCTCGCGCACGATCAGCCCGTTTTTTTCCATCAGCTGCAAGATGCTCGTCGCCGTCGAACGGCGGATGTTGCACGCCTTTTCAAAATCGCGCTGAAAGACGTCCTCATCCCGGTGGTCGTAGAAATAGGCGATCGCCCACCCGTGGGTGCCGGTCAGCCCGTCTGCGCAGCTTTTTTGCGTCTGCCGGTCGAGATAGCGTTTGATACAGCGCGAGGTCTTGTGCAGCTCAAAGGCAATATAGTCCTTTTGCGGCATGGGATCCCTTCTTTCGCTTTGTTGTTCGGCAGCGAACTGTCCGCGAACGAACTGTTAGCCATCGAACTGTTTACGGTTATTATACGCCGCGTTTTCCGGTTTGTCAAGCGGTAAGTACCCGCCGAATGAATCAGCGGGTACTTAATGGTATGGTTTTTCCACAATCGCGCATACTGAAAGGGGAATAGCCGTTCACAGTCGGATCATATTTCGTTTTCAAAAAGGTTGCGCTTTTGCCACAGGAAGGAAACGATCGGGCGCTATACTCGAACCATAAAAGAAGAAAGGAAGCGATAAGATGAAACGACCGCTTTTGACTTTGAAACTTGCGTGCGCCCTCTGCGCCGCGGCGGCGGTGCTGTTCGCCCTGCTGTGCTTTGTGCTGCCGCAGGGGAGAACGCTGCTGATTTCCCTTTGTGCAGTGTTCGTGCTGCTCTTGAGCCTGAACGTCCACGCCCTGCGCCGCGCCAGGCGGAAGGCAGGGGAGAAGCTGTTGGATCGGGCAGCGTAGGTGGAGCTGTTAGCAGTTAGCAGTTAGCAGTTAGCAAAAGCGCCCAGCAGGGCGCTTTTTCGTCTATGAAACGCGGGTAGTTGGCTGCTGTCATAACCTCTTTTTCTCGCGATACTAACAGCTAACAGCTAACTGCTAACCGCTGAAAAAAGCCGCCTTCAGGCGGCTTTTTTCACTGATAATGAATCGCGACCATGCCGAGCATGACGAGCGCCGACAGCGCGAACTCCGCGAGGAACAGCTTCCACGACCAGCGCAGCCACTTTCCGTAGGAGACGCCGACGAGACCGATCGCGATGATCATGATCCCGCTCGTCGGGTAGAGCAGATTGGTGAAGCCGTCCGCGAGACAGAACGTCGTGACGACGCTTTGACGGGTGATGCCGACAAGGTCAGACAGCGGCGCCACGAGCGGCATAATGAGGAAGGCCTTCGCCGTGCCGGAGCCGATGAAGAATTCCAGAAGCGCGATCACGCCGAACAAGAGCAGGATCGCCGTGAACGGGGACAGCCCCTCCATCACGTTATAGACGTGGAACAAGATCGTGTGCATGATCTTGCCCTCGTTGAGGATGTAGGAGATCGCGAGAACGAACACGATCAGCGGGATCGCCGGGGCGATGGTCTTCGCGCCCTGCAAAAAGCTCTTGAACAGCGCCTTGCCGCGCAGCCCGGTGAAATAGCCGGCGAGCAGCGCGCCCGTCGTAAAGAGGATCGCCATCGCGGGCAGCGACAGCATCCCGCCGAGCGAGAAGACAAAGTCGAACAGGATGAACAGCATATCGAGCCCCATGCAGATGAGGAACGCGCGCATGCCCTTGCGGACGGTATGGTTCGCCAGCACCGTGTCGATATCGCTGATGGTGTATTTTTCGTGCAGCGCGCGGTCGCTTTCATAGACGATCGAGCGCTCGGGGTGCTTTTCGATCCGTCTGGCATAGAGGAACAGGAAGAGGAACAAGATCGCGTAAACGCCGATAAAGACCAGCAGACGCAGCCACAAGCCGGAGAACACCGGCAGCCCCGCCAGTTTCTGGACCGTGACGACGTTGAACGGGTTGAACGTGGCGGCCGTGAAGCCCCACGCCACGGCGACGAGACTGATCCCGAGGCCGACGAGCGAGTCCCACCCGAGCGCCAGCGCGACGGCAACGGCGATCGGTACCAGCGTCAGCGATTCTTCGAGAATACCCGCCGTGGAAGACAGCGCCATGCAGACGAAGATCACGATCGCCATCAGCAGATACTTGCGGTTCCGGAACCGGTGGATCAGCGACGCCATGATATACTGCAGCACGCCGACCTTGTCCAAGATCAGGAACGAGCCGCCGATGAAGAAGATGATGAGGATGATCGCGATGCCCGTGGTCGCCTGACTGCTGGTAAAGCAGAGGATCGGCGACAGGGCGATCTTCCAGATCTCCATCTTGTAATCCATCTCGTGATAGGTCCCGTTCACGATCGCTTCGTGACCGTCGATCGTGGTCATGTCATATTCGCCGCGCTGCAGCACCTGCGTCAATACGCCGACGAACACGAGAATGGCGACCAGCACGAGCGTGATGGCCAGCATGGTCTTCTTATTCAGGGATAAGCCGAGTTCCGCGTCATTCTTTTGCGTTGTTTTTGTTTCATCCATCGGTTACAGATTCCTTTCGAGATGTACCAGGAAGTCCTGGATATTCGTGACAAGCCCCTTGACCGACAGGGAACCGCGGTCGTGCAGCTTGTTGACGGCAAATTCGGAGATATCCACGGAGTAGATATACACCGGACGGATCACGCCGTCCGTTTCGCAGTAGGCGGGGGTCATGTTGCCCGTGGCGATCGTGTGCAGCTGCGTCGCGAGACAGATCACCGTCGTCGCCTTGCGCGTGTGGGCGCGCATCGCGTTCTGCGCTTCATAAACATTGGGGATCACCTCGGGCAGCGGTCCGTCGTCGCGGATCGAGCCGGCGAGCACATAGGGAATATTCTTCGTCGTCAGCGCGTGCATGACGCCCGTGTGCAGGTCGTAGTCCTGTAAAAACTGCGCGATCGAGCCGGCCTTGCGGACGAGGTTGATCGTGTGCAGATGGTGGTAGTGTCCGTTTTCGATCAGCTTTTTGGTGTAGATGTCCTGCCCGAGCCCGGTGTGGAACAGCGCCGCCTCGAGGTCGTGCGTCGCGAGGGCGTTGCCCGCGAAAAGGCAGTCGCAGTAGCCGCGCTCGATCAGTTTTGCCATCGCGCTGCGGCTGTCGTTATCGAAGACGCAGGCGGGACCGAGCACCCAGACGATATAGCCGTGGTCGCGGTCGTGGCGCAGAATGTCATAGAGCTGGTCGTACTCCCGCGAAAACGAGGTCTCGCGCGACTGGCCGGTACGGAACGCGAACGTGGAGCTGCCGCCCTTCTCCTCCTCGGAAGAGAAGCAGTCCGCGTGGACATAGACGCCCGTCGAGCCGTCGTCCTTGCGTCCGACGACGACCGCGTCGCCCTTCCGGACGCGCCGCGGCTCCGTCACGACCGGCACGCCGTCCTGAATCACAACGGCGCAGTCCATCCGGCTTTGCCGCAGCAGCTTCCATTCGCCGTTTATCTTGAAATATTCCGGGTAGATCGTCGTGGCGTAAAACTGCTCGGGCAGATAGCCGTCGCCCGCCGGTTCGGTGCTGACGTCCGGCGCGGACAGAAACGGTTCTTTATTGAAATCCGGCGGTAAAAACTGCGGGAATTGCATGACTTCAACCTCTTTCATCTCGATTTTTCACTTTAGTATAGCACATCGCGGCGGGAAAATGCAAGAGAACCGCCGCGCGTGAAGCGCAATATTTTCAAAAAATCTGTTTTATCTATTGCGTTTTTAAGGAAAATTTGAGATAATATACTATCATATTGGAGCAGAAGGCTCCTTAGAAGGTGATGTTTTGACTGAGAACGTACAGCTTGCGGCGCTGCTGTTTCCGGATGTAACGGAAACGGTGGACGATCTCGAACGCCGCTTTCCGCCGCGCGAACTGAAAGAGGGCGCGCGCGTGACGCGCTTTGCGCCGAGCCCGACCGGCTTTTTACATATCGGCGGGCTGTTTTCCGCGCTGATCTCCAAGCTCAACGCCGCCACGACGAACGGGCTGTTTCTGCTGCGGATCGAGGACACCGACAAAAAGCGCGAGATCACGGACGGCGTGTCCGAGATCATCAAAGGGCTTTCCGCGTTCGGCGTCGATATCGACGAGGGCGTGATCGGCTATGAACAGGAACGCGGCAGTTACGGACCCTATCAGCAAAGCCGCCGCGCCGCGATCTATCACGTCGTCGCGAAAAAGCTTGTCGAAGAGGGGCTCGCCTACCCGTGCTTCTGCACCGAGGAGGAGCTGACCGCCATCCGCGAAAAGCAGGAGGCGCTGTCTCTCGACACCAAAGGCTACTACGGCGAATGGGCGGTCTATCGCGATACGCCGTTTGAAAAGCAGAAGGAACTGCTCGCGGAGGGCAGACCGTGGACCTTGCGTCTGCGCTCGCCCGGCGACCCCGAAAAGCGCGTCGCCTACGACGATCTGATCAAAGGCAGAATCGAGATGCCCGAAAATATCCAGGACGTCGTCCTTTTGAAGCAGGACGGCATCCCGACCTACCACTTCGCCCACGCGGTGGACGACCACTTCATGCGCGTCACGCACGTCGTCCGCGGCGACGAATGGATCGCTTCGGTGCCGCTGCATATCCAGCTGTTCAAGGTCTGCGGCTTCCGCCTCCCGAAATACGCGCACATCGCGCCGATCATGAAAGAGGACAACGGCGGCAAGCGTAAGCTCAGCAAGAGAAAAGACCCCGAAGCGGCCGTCACCTACTACGCCGAACAGGGCTACCCGAAAGAGAGCGTACTCGAATACCTGTTGACGCTCGCGAACTCCAACTTCGAAGACTGGAGAAGAGCCAACCCGACGGCGCCCCAGAGCGCCTTCCCGTTCAATCTCAAGAAGATGAGCACCTCCGGCGCGCTGTTCGACCTCGACAAGCTCAACGACGTCAGCAAAAACGTGATCTCCGTCATGGACGCGCAGACCGTGCTCGACAAGACGCTCGACTGGGCAAAGGACTACGACCCGCAGTTATATGATCTCCTTTCCGCCGACCCCGACCGCAGCCGCGCGCTGTTCTCGATCGACCGCGGCGGGAAGAAGCCGCGCAAGGACATCGCCAAGTGGAGCGAAGTGAAGGACTACTTCTCCTACTGCTTCGACGAACTGTTTGAAACGAACCTGCGGGAGCTGCCGGAGAACATCACAAAAGAGCTCGCTGTCGCGGTGCTCGACGCCTACGAAGCCGCCTATGACCCGGCGGACGACAAGGAACAGTGGTTCGAGCGCATCAAGGCGCTGTGCGCCCCGCTCGGCTGCACGCCGAACGTCAAGGAATATAAACAGAATCCGGACGCCTTCAAAGGGCACGTCGGCGACCTGTCCACCGTGATCCGCGTGGCGGTCACCGGACGGCGCAACACGCCCGATCTGTTTTCGATCATGCAAATCCTCGGCGAAGACGTCGTCCGCGCCAGACTGCGCAAGGCCCGCGCGGCGTTTGACCGCTGAGAGAAAGGACGATAGTATGGAAGAGATCAGCTCCAACTTTATTCACGATTTCATAGATGAGGATCTCCAAAACGGCGTCTATGACCGTGTCCAGACCCGGTTCCCGCCGGAGCCGAACGGCTATCTGCACATCGGCCACGCCAAGGCGATCCAGATCAATTTCACGACCGCCAAAAAGTACGGCGGCGTGTGCAACCTCCGGCTCGACGACACCAACCCCTCCAAGGAGGACATGGAATACGTCGACGCGATCAAGGAGGACATCCGGTGGCTCGGCTACCAGTGGAACGAGGTGCTGTACGCGTCAAGCTACTTCGACTTCATCCACGACTGCTCGATCAGGCTGATCGAGCTGGGCAAAGCCTATGTGGATGACTCCACGGCGGACGAGATCCGCGAAAGCCGCGGCACGCTCACCGAGCCCGGGAAAGAAAGCCCCTACCGCAACCGCCCGGTCGAAGAGAACCTCGATCTGTTCCGCCGCATGACGGCAGGTGAGTTTCCGGACGGCGCCCGCGTGCTGCGCGCGAAGATCGACATGGCTTCGCCGAACATCAATATGCGCGACCCGGTCATCTACCGGATCGCCCACATCAGTCACCACCAGACGGGCGATAAATGGTGCGTCTATCCGCTCTACGATTTCGCGCACCCGCTCTCGGATTACAAAGAGGGCGTGACCCACTCGCTGTGTTCGCTCGAGTTCGAAAACCACCGTCCGCTGTACGACTGGTTTTTGCGTGAGCTTGGCTTTTCGCAGCCGCCGCGCCAGATCGAATTTGCCCGGCTGAACCTCAACTACTGCCTGACGAGCAAGCGCAAGTGCCTCCAGCTCGTGAACGAGGGCATCGTGGACGGCTGGAACGACCCGCGCATGGCGACCATCTGCGGGATGCGCCGCCGCGGCTATCCGCCCGAGGCGATCCGCGACTTCATCAACCGCGTGGGCGTTTCCAAGGCGTACTCCGTTGTTGACTTCGGCCTCCTCGAAGCGTGCGTCCGCGACGACCTCAACCGCAACGCGCCGCGCTGCATGGCGGTTTTGCGGCCGCTGAAGGTCGTGATCGACAACTACCCCGAAGGCAAGACCGAAGAGATCGAGCTGCCCGTCAATCAGGACAAGCCCGAGATGGGTACGCGCAAAACGGTCTTTTCCAAAGAGCTGTTCGTGGAGCAGGAAGACTTCATGAAAGAGCCGCCGAAGAAGTATTTCCGCCTCTTCCCCGGCAACGAGGTGCGGCTGCGCGGCGCCTACTTTGTCAAGTGCGTCGGCTTCGACGAAGACGAAGACGGCGTTGTCACCTGCGTCCACTGTACCTACGACCCCGAAAGTAAGGGCGGCAACTCGCCCGACGGCCGCAAGGTCAAGGGGACGCTTCACTGGGTCAGCGCCGACCACTCCATTCCGTTCGAAGCGCGGCTCTACGACCGGCTGTTCAACGCGGAAAACCCGTCGGACGAATCGAAGGGCAGCTTCAAGCAAAATCTCAACCCCGAATCTCTGGTCGTGCTCGAAGGCTGCCGGCTCGAGGGGGGTCTGTCCGGATTAAAACCGGGCGACACCTTCCAGTTCATGCGGCAGGGCTATTTCTGTGTCGATACGACCTCCACACCGGAAAAAACGGTCTTCAACCGGACCGTCGCATTAAACTCCTCCTGGAAATAACAAGACGAAAGGAAGCACTTCTATGAAACTCGCATACCGTATCGTGACGCCGGTCCTGGCGCTCGCCGCCGTGGCCGCCGGCTTCTTCCTCAAGCTGTTCACCTTTGTGATCGGCTCTGCGGACGATCAGATCAACAACCTTGTCAGCGCCGTGTCCTCTCTGTTCAGCGGCGTCAACACGACCTATGAATACTCCGCGTTCGAGATCGTCAAGATGCTCGGCAACGGACCCGTGAACCCGGACGCCACCAAGACGTTTCCGGAAGTGGCGGCGCCGATCATGTCCGACATCATCGCGTTCGCCGTCCTGTTTTCCATCATGCTGCTGATCATGGTGGCGGTCGCCGTCCTCGGCGCGCTCGCGAACAGCCGGAAAAAGCGCATCGCGGTGATCATCACCTGCGCCGTCGGTCTGGTTGTGTCCCTCGCGTGCATCATCGTCAGCAACAACGCGTTCACCAAGATCATCAACGGCGACGTCAACCTGACCGAGCTGGTCAGCGTCATCAGCACCAGCGTCCTCGCGACCATCGCCACGGTGATCGTCTCCGTCACGAGCGCGACGCTGTCCGCCGGGTTCTACACCGTGTTCGGCGTGTTTATTCTGATCATCATCTGGACGATCATTGCAAACTTCATCATCAAGAACCCGATCCAGAAGAGCAAGTCCTACAAGAGAAAGAACGTCAAGCGCACGGTGATTAAGCCGTAAGGCAGATGGCAAGATAGCAAGAAGTCCCCGCTTTGCAAAGGCAAAGCGGGGATAGCTTTTTTGAAGCCGGTTCATCCGTGGTGTCGGTGTACCACAGTTCCCTACTACGAAGATATGAAGGGCTTAGGGGAGCGGTGGATGAGAGATCCCGACACAGATCAAGGCGGCTATGTTCCCTCTGATATGACATACAAAGAGTGGAAGAAAATCTATGTTGACAAAACTTCCACAATGGAAGAGTGGAAGGCAAAATATGTTGACGAAAAGATGAGCGCATCAGCAAGGGTATTGCCGATTCAAGAAAAGATAGCACACACAGCAGAAGAATATGCTGAAATGGTTCAATATGCGGAGCATCGCGGCATTAGTATTTTTCAAGTAGAAAGATTTGATGGTGATACCTCCGTGTTGTATGGCCAAATTGATGCCTTTCATGAAGTGAGATCTGAATTTGGTCTGACAAGTAAACTTACAATCGGGTTCTATGACTTGCAACCCGGAGACTTGGCTTATAC
>JAEEGI010011418.1_pt1 | contig 19162 bp, 16 predicted proteins | sample 8958751 | NCBI WGS metagenome assembly JAEEGI01 (sample SAMN16246545, study PRJNA631951) | gut metagenome | biome: gut microbiome; feature: rumen; material: KS-attached | host: Bos | place: Iran: Karaj | collected 2018-10 | reverse complement strand
TCAACTTCCCCTTCGGTTTCAAGGAGCTTGAGGGTATCCACAGCCGCACAAACTTTGACCTTGGTAACCATCAGAAGTTCTCCGGCAAGAAGATTGAGTACTTTGACCCCGAGGAAAACACCTCCTATACTCCTTATGTGATTGAGACTTCCATCGGCGTAGACCGTATGTGCCTTGCCGTGCTTGCACATTCCTACACAGTAGAGCAGCTTGAAAACGGCGAGGAGCGCGTTGTGATGCGTATTCCCGCTCCCCTGGCCCCCATCAAGGTTGCCGTCATGCCGCTTGTTAAAAAAGACGGTCTTCCGGAGCTTGCCCAGAAAGTTGTGGATGAGCTCAAGTACGACTTCTCCTATCAGTACGACGAAAAAGACTCCATTGGCAAGCGTTATCGCCGCCAGGATGCAATAGGCACTCCTTTCTGCGTAACAATTGACCATGACAGCCTCCAGGACGGCTGTGTTACCGTTCGTGAGCGCGATACAATGACTCAGGAGCGCGTAAAGATTGAAGACCTCCGTGCCCTCATAGAGAAGAAGGTTTCCCTTACCAACCTCCTCCGCAATCTTTAGCCCATGGGCGCCCTGCTGCTTTTCATAACCGCTGTGCTTGCCACCCTGGTCCTGTATTTCTGGGCCAGGAAGGCACAGCTGGAGAAGCAGCTCGCGGAAGAAAAGGAAGAGAATGAACGAGTGATGTCAATCGCAGAAGACCTCAAATCCCGCCTTTCCGCGGTGGAGCAGAAGTCCGATAAAAAGCTGGACACCCTGGACCGTCTCTGCGAACAGTACTATATATATGAAGGTACTGAAAACCTGCAGCCCAGGATTCTTAAGGAAGTGCGTTCAATAGTTGAGGGTTTGCGCAGTGATCCTTCTGTTCAGAAGAGTTTGGAGCAGTCCCTGAACTCCCGCTATGACGGCATAATGGCTAAGCTCCGTGAAGCATTTCCCACATGGAAAGAAGAAGACTATCTCCTTTTCATGTTCACAGCTTCCGGCTTCTCTTCAACCACCATTTCCACCCTTCTTGAGAAGGATAAACCCTACGTTTATAACAAGCTTTACCGTCTCAAAGAGCGCATCAGGCAGTCTGATACAACGCACAGGGTGCAGTTATTGGCCGTTTTAGAGAAGTGATTGTAAATGGCTAAAAAATGATGGTTTTCAACGTGAATCAACGGGGTTGCGAGAATTTTTGAAATCGGCCTATTTGTAAATGATTGAGAATCAGTAGTTTATAAACGTGCGTCTGCGAGATTTTCGCGGGCGCATTATTTTTTACCTTGGAATGGGTTTTGTATCTTTGCATCAGAAGAAAAATAACTAAAATCATAAAGGTATGGAAGTAAAGAAATCACCCAAAGCAAGCCTCGAAAACAAGAGACTGCTCCTCACCGAGATTGGTCTGGTGATCGCTCTCGGCATCGTGTATTTTGCTTTCAACTTCTCTTCCCGCGAAAAGGGCGTGGCAGTCCTCGAAGACACCACCCAGGTTCTCGTCGAAGAGGAGATGATCGCCATCCAGAACGAACTCCCCCCGCCCCCGCCGGAGGCTCCCCAGATCCCCGTCCTTTCAGACCAGATCGACATCGTGGACGATGACGTGAAACTGGAAGACGACTTCCTGGATCTTACGGAAGACGACTCCAACCTTGGCGTTGACATCATGGACTACAAGGAAGCAGAGGTTGAGGAAGAGGCCGTGGAAGAGGAAGCCATTCCTTTCCAGCTGGTAGAACAGAAGCCTTCCTTCAACGGCGGAGACGCCAACGAGTTCTCTAAGTGGGTTAACTCCCGTCTGGTCTATCCTGAGATTGCAAAGGAAAACGGCGTTCAGGGCCGTGTTACCCTGCAGTTCACCGTGGAGGCCGATGGCCGTGTGACCAACGTGAGGGTTCTCCGTGGCGTTGACGAGTCCCTTGACAAGGAAGCTGTTCGCGTTGTTTCCAGCTCCCCCAAGTGGAAACCCGGAAAGCAGCGTGACCGCGCGGTTAAGGTTACCTACACCTTCCCCGTTATCTTCCAGCTCCGCTAGGATAGCCTGCATGAATTATTGGCCGGTACCTCAAAAGGGTGCCGGCCTCTATTTTTCGGAAATTTTTAGTATTTTTGTAAGCTATTACATTATGGACTTACAAGCGCTAAAAAATAAATACGATATTATCGGCAACGACCCTTCCCTGAACGACGCCCTTGAGACGGCTGTGAAATTTGCTCCCACCGGCCTCAGCGTCCTCATCCAGGGAGAGAGCGGCGTGGGCAAGGAGAGTTTTGCACGCATCATCCATCAGTACTCTTCCAGGCGCCAGGGTCAGTTCTTCGTTGTAAACTGCGGCGCCCTCCCCAAGGAACTGGTGAATTCAGAGCTCTTCGGACACGTGAAGGGTTCCTTTACCGGTGCAACAGATACCCGCAAGGGATATTTTGAGGAGGCCGATGGCGGAACGCTCTTCCTGGACGAGATTGCAGAGCTCCCCCTGGAAAGCCAGGCACTGCTTCTTCGTGTCCTCCAGAGCGGGGAATACCGCAAGGTTGGTTCCAACAAGGTTGAGCACACGGATGTCCGCATAGTGGCCGCCACCAACGTGCACCTCTATGAGGCTGTAAAACGCGGCAAGTTCCGCGAGGACCTTTACTTCCGCCTCTCCGCCGCCCAGATCCGCATTCCACCTCTCCGTGACCGCCGCTCAGACATCTATCTCCTGTTCCGCAAATTCACGTCCGACTTCTCAGAGGTGAACGGCATGTGCAAGATCGGTCTCCGGCCGGATGCCATCCGCCTTCTTGAGCAGTACCGCTGGCCGGGAAACATCCGTCAGCTCCAGGGCTTCACCCAGAGCCTTACCGCCCAGCTTTCCACCAAGGTCACCCCTACCCTCCAGCGCATAGAATTATCGGCCGCAGAACTGCAGCCTTTCATGCCGCGAGAGGAGGGAGAGCCAATCCCGGTGGTTTATGATGCCGGTGCCGCTCAGCAGGCGCAGGGTAGTGCTTTCAATGCCGATGAACGCCAGGCTATCTTCAAGGCCATCCTTGACATAAAACAGGAAGTGGATGCCCTCAAGGCACGTATGGACAGAAGGGAACTTCCTCTTCCGCAGGAGACATCGGCCCCGGAAGAAGAGGCCGAATGGCAGGAGCAGGAAGACTTCCAGCCGGAAGTCCAGCCCGCCGTGGAACATTCTTTAAGTGTTCGTCGCACAGAAGAGGAACTCATCCGCCAGGCCCTTGAGAAGTACCATGGCAACCGCAAGAAGGCCGCCGAGGAACTTGGCATGAGCGAGCGCACACTTTACCGTAAACTCCCAGAAGAATACCGCAAGAAATGAGAAAACTGTTTTCATACATAGTAATTGCCGTGCTTGTCTCCTCCTGCGGAATCTACTCTTTCTCCGGTACTTCCATCCAGCCGGACGTGAAAACCATCACCATCCCCTATGTGGAATACACCGCCCTGAGGGTGAATCCTTCCCTTTCAAATGACCTCACGGAGGCACTCAAGGAGAAATACCGCAAACTCACCCGTCTGGAAGAGGTAGACGTTGACGGAGACCTTGAACTGGTGTGTACAATAACAGGTTATGACGTAAAGGCAACGGCCGTTACCGCCAATGAAATGGCCTCCCAGAACCGTCTCACGGTAACGGTGAAGGTAGAATTCTCCAACAAGAAATATCCGGAAGACGACGTCTCCAACAATTTCTCAGCCTACGAAGACTTTGATGCAACCATGTCACTTGACGCCGTGGAATCCGGACTCTGCGAAACAATCATAGAAAAGCTGGTGGAAGATATTTTCAATGCAACAGTAGCCCAATGGTAGCCTCATCATACATAAACCTCAGAAGCCTCACGCTCGATGAACTAACGGGAGTGGTCAATCTCTACCCCTGGTACGGCGCTGCGCACGTGGAACTTGCCCGCAGGATGTCCAAGGTGGGCGGAGACAGCTGGGGAGAAAAGCAGTATGCCATGAGCGCTCTTTACGTCCAGAACCGCCGCGCAATGGCATCTCTTGCGTACGGAGCGCGTGAGACGGACTGCTCGGACAAAGACCTTGGGGCCCTCCTGGCATCGTTTATGGAGCCTCAATCGGCCCAAAATGTAGGTGAGCACCAGGTCAGGGTTGTTGGTGGAGACTACTTCTCCCAGGCACAGTATGACAACGTGAAGGAAGGCTCCGACAACATCTTCAGCCGCTTTGCCTTCAAGTCCTCCTCTACCGCCGGAGATGAGTCAGACACTTCTGACATTGCCGAGCGCTTTGCTACAGAGACCCTTGCCCGTATTTTCGCGGAACAGGGCCGATTAGAGGAAGCCAGACGCATTTATTCCCGTCTGATTTTGGAATTTCCGGAAAAAAGTGCTTACTTTGCATCCCTTATTGACAATCTGCACCTTTGATAAGGCTGAATCCCGTGACTCCGGAGCGAAGCGACAAAGTCCCTTCCCCGAGGGAAGGGATTTAGGGTAGGGGTAACGTAGAGAACAAAGGTGCGCAGGGGTTTTTGAATGAAATGAAAAAACAATAGTTATGAACGCAGCATTTACAGTTTTGGTTGTCCTCATCATTATCGCAGCCATTCTCCTGATTGCAGTCGTCCTCCTTCAGAACGGCAAGGACGGCGGCCTTGCAACCAACTTCACTTCCGCAAACCAGACTCTTGGCGTACGCCAGACAGCAACCATCCTTGAAAAGGCCACCTGGTATCTTGTAGCCTTCATTCTGGTGCTCTCTATCATCACCGTGTTCGTTGCCCGTGGCGGCACCCAGCGCGGCGCCAACGACGCCATCTCCACAGAGATCCTGAACCAGGCCGATTCCCAGGAAGAGGCTGCCGCCGCAGAGTTCCCTGTGACCCAGGAGAATCCGGAAGAGTAATCAAGGACTCCAAAATGAATTCAAACGGCGTGCTTTGCGGCACGCCGTTTTTTTATTATATTTGTACACTAGGAACAAAACAATACACTTTATATGAAAAAGATTTCAGTTTTTCTTGCAGTAGCAGCCATTGCGGTAGCCTGCGCATCCCCGGAAAAGATGGCCAAGATGGCCGATGACGTACTTGTAGAGTGCACCCCTCAAGTGCTGGAAGTTGTTAACGGCAACATAGACGCCACCGTTTCCGTAACCTACCCCAAGGATTATTTCAACTCCAAGGTCATCCTGGAGGTAACCCCCGTCATCGTCTATGAAGGTGGGGAAGCCTCAATGAAACCCTTCAAGTATCAGGGTGAAGACGTAAAGGACAACTTCAAGGTGGTATCCTCAAACGGCCAGAAAGTGACTGAAAAAGTTCACTTTGAGTACGTAGAGGGCATGGAGAAGAGCTATCTTGAGCTTCGCGGCAAGGTATACGCCGGCAAGAAAGCCATAGATCTCCCCTCCAAGAAAGTGGCCGACGGCGCCAACACCACCTACATGCTTGTAAAGCGCACCGGCAACGTCGCTTTCAAGGCCGACAACTACCAGGAAACCCTCTCCAGCACCACTGAGGGCCAGATCAAGTATCTGGTCAACAGCTCAGAAGTCCGCGGCTCAGAACTCAAGGGAAGTTCCGTGAAAGACTTCGTCGCAGCCCTGGAGGCAGTTCAGGCCGACGAACGCTCAACCGTCACCAGCACGGAAATCGTGGCCTATGCCTCCCCCGAAGGCGGTGCAGACCTCAACGATAAACTCTCCGGCAACCGCGGAGACAGCGCCCTAAAGGCCTGGAACAAGGTTACCAAGGGTACGGAAACATCGGCCCCTGAGGTAAAGAGCGTAGGTGAGGACTGGGAAGGCTTCCAGCAGCTTGTCTCAGAGAGCAACATAGAGGATAAGGACCTCATCCTCCGCGTCCTTTCCATGTACTCAGACCCCGCAGTGCGTGAAAACGAGATCAAGAACATGTCCCAGGTGTACACCGCCCTCAAGGGAGAGGTCCTTCCTGAGCTCCGCCGTGCACGCCTCATCGCAAACGTGGAGTATAAGAACTACACCAACGAGGAACTTGTGGAACTCCTCGCAAATAATGAAAACGCCCTTGACGAGGAAGCCCTCCTCCGCGTCGCCTCTGTTGTGAAGGATCCCGCCCAGAAGGAAAGCGTGTACCGCAAGGCCATCGATAAATTCGGCAGTGACCGCGCTCAGTATAACCTTGCCGCACTCTATCTCCAGCAGGGCAAGAACGCAGCAGCAGAAAAGGAATTCGCAAAGGTCAAGGCCGATGACGGCGACATCGTGAACGCCAAGGGTGTCATCGCCCTCCGCAAGGACGACCTTGAAACCGCAGAAGACTGCTTCCGCAAGTCCACTTCCCCTGAGGCAAAGGAGAACCTTGGCATTGTCCTTATCCTTACCGGCCAGTATGAGGAAGCCGTCCAGGTTCTTAAGGAGCCCAAGGGCTGCTGCCACAACACCGTCCTTTCCCTCATCCTTGTGGATGAACTTGACAAGGCCCTCAAGACCGCCCACTGCGGAGATCCCAAGGTGTGGTACCTCAAGGCCATCATCAGCGCCCGTCAGGGAGACGCAGAAGGCGTGAAGAAGAACCTTGAGAAAGCCTTCCGCAAGGCCGATCTTAAGGAAAGGGCCGCCAAGGACATCGAGTTTGCCGGTTACGAGTTCTAAACCGTGAAAACAGTAGACTGGTTGGACATCATCTTCGGCGTCATCATGATGCCGTTGATGATGTTTCTCTTTCCAATAGGGGACTGGGTGCAGTGGCACTCCAGCTATGTGCTGCTGTACATAGGCTGGCTGTATCTGGTGTTCTTCCTTTGCCGTAAAGCCCTTGGCCCCGTGCTTCTGGACGGCAAAAAGGGTTATCTCACGGTACTGGGCGTCCTGTTCCTGACGGCCGCCGCCACCTTCCTCATGTCCCTTACACCTGTGGAATTCCCGCGTAATCCGGAGTACGGAACAGGCATCGCGCCGCACATCCGTGCCATGTGGATTATGCTGATCGCAGTGGTCTCCTATGGCATCCCTGTGGGCATGCTTGCCGCCAGGGCCCAGCGTCTTTCGGCCCAGAAGGATGCCGATGATGCCCGCCAGGAAAATGAGAATGCTGTACGCACAAGGGCGGAGGAAGTGGTGAAGGATGACGATATCCTTGTAAAGTCTGAGTACAAGACCATCCATATTCCGGTGAGCGCCATCCAGTATATTGAAGGCAGGAACAACTATGCCTGCTTCCACCTTGACCATCGTGAGGATGTTGTAACCCAGAAGCCTCTCAAGGACCTTCTGGAGGAGCTCCCTGAGGGAAAATTCGTGCGCATCCACCGATCATACATAGTTCCTGTCTGGAGGATAGAAAAGCGCACGGCGGTAAGCGTAAAGCTTCTTGGCGTGGAGAATCCGCTTCCTATCGGCCGGTCACATAAGAACAATCTGAATGTCCAGGAATAAGGATTTCTACGCAACCCGTTCCACTGCCTGGTGGAAGGTTGCCATTGCCATGATTGGCTCCTGCCTGTCCGGAGTCACGTTTGTTTCCGTGCCTGGAATGGTTGGGAACATCGGCTTTGGATATCTCCAGATGTGCATTGGTTTCTTCCTGGGGTATCTGGTCATTGCTTTTGTGCTTACGCCGCTGTATTTCCGCCTTGGCGTGGTGTCTGTCTACGAGTACCTTGACAAGCGGTTTGGCGTGAGTTCACATAAGACCGGAGCGTGGTTTTTCTTTGTTTCAAAGATGCTGGGAGCATCCGTGAGGCTGTTCCTAATGATTGCAACGCTGCAGCTTCTTCTGGCGGGCCCTGCGGGCATTCCGTTCTGGGTGACGGTGCTTGTTGTGGTGCTCCTGGAGTGGCTTTATACGGTGCGCGGAGGCGTTAAGGCGGTTATCGGCCTTGATATAGTGAAAACCGTGTCCATGCTCCTGGCTGTGATCCTGTGCCTTGTGCTTATCGGCCATGAAGTTGGGAAGCCGGACACATCCCTTATGAGGGTGTTCTACTTTGACGATATAAACCACCCCCAGTTCTTCTGGAAACAGCTCCTTGGCGGCCTCTTTGTGGTTGTTGGGACCACCGGCCTTGACCAGGACATGATGCAGCGCACCCTTGCCTGCAAGAATGTAAAGGACTCACAGAAGAACCTCATTGTGTCTTCCCTGATGCAGACGGTTGTGATTGCGCTGTTCCTCCTTCTTGGAGTATATCTCTATCAGTTCGCCGGGCTTCACGGCCTTAGCGTGGAACGCTCGGATGAACTGTTCCCCACAGTGGCTTGGAGCGGTCTTATGCCCGCAGGAGGCCTTGTGGCGGCACTTTTCATCATCGGCCTTGTAATGGCCGGGTTCCCCGCTGGTGGTTCCGCACTCACGGCGCTCACCACATCCTTTACGGTAGATATCCTGAGGAACGACAACCGTAGAACGCTTATCCATACCGCTATGGCCATTATTATGGCGGCATGTATCCTTATCTTTGCGGCGCTCAATTCCACCAGCGTGATAGATGCGGTTTACAGGCTGGCCAGTTATACCTACGGGCCCATCCTGGGCCTGTTCGCCTTCGGCCTTTGCTGCAAAAACAAGGTCAGGGACCGCTGGGTGCCACTTGTAGCCGTTGCCGCCCCGCTTATCTGCCTTTTGCTGGACCTTAACTCGGTTGCCTGGTTCCACGGCTACCACTTCTCCTATGAGATCCTGCCTCTAAACGCCCTCCTCACCATGGCCGGCCTCAGGCTACTTAAACGCTAAAAATCAATAAAAATCAATTATATGCCGCAGACCTTTGATATCACCCCGGACCGCAATTTCCTTCAACATTTCCTTACCGGCTGGCGCGTTAAGAGCCTTGCCCCGGAAATGGTTGAAAAACTTAAGGCAGAAAGCCAGAGTAACCCCTACGCCGCCTATGGTTATGGCCGATGGCTGTCGCTTGTGAATCCCGGCGGAAAATGTCTCAAAGAGGCCGAAGTCCTTCTCACCTGGGCAGGCAGTAACGGCGTGCAGGACGCCAATGCCGCCCTGGCGCAGATGTACTTTGACGGCCGCACTGAGGCCGATAAAGCAATGCCCCAGATGCACGCCTTCCTTATGGACACCTCCTATAAGATAGGCAGCGAGCTGGCTCAGGTTTTGACTCTGGAAAACACCATTTTCGGGGACTACGGATTCCCCAATGACCCTGCTATGGTTGCCGATATCCTCCAGAAGCACATAGAGAAACACCCGGAGTGTGATACGCTCTACTATGATTTGCTGGGTCAGGCGCTGGAAGAAACGGACCCGGAGGCTGCTGAAAAGGCTTTTCGGGTGAGTATAGACCGCGGAGACAAGGAGAGCTATTACTCGCTGGCTTCGCTTTACGAATCGGCCGGAGACTGGGGCCGTGCCTGCTTGGTTGCGGATGAAGGCGCCCGCAATGGGGCTGTAAACTGCCGCCGCTTCAAGGCCAGGATGAGTCAGGAGGATTTCCTGGCACTTTCCCTGGAGGAGCAGGAAGCCCTTCACAAGGAAATATCAGAAGGTCTGGATTACGCCATTTCCCATCACGACCGCTATGCCTGTTTTCTCAAGGCGATGTGTCTGTATTATGGCAATCTTGGCTATACCGAAGACCTTATCCAGGCCCTGGTGCCGCTTGAGCGAGGCTGTGAGATGGGCCACAGTAACTGTTTTTGGCTCAAGTCGGTTATCCTGCATGAACTTGACAGGGGCGGAGTGGCAAAAGCCAGCCTGCAGGCTGTACGCCTTGGAGACAGGGAACAGTTTACCCTGGAGCAGGTGGCCAGGGGCTATGTTTCAAGAGAACTTTCCAACCACGCGGAAGAGATAGAGGAGCTGTGGCTCAAGGAGTATCTGAAAGCCAACCCCGAGGATGAGGACTCAAAAGACAGCCGGGGCGTAGTAGCCGTGTATCCCCAGGGCTTTTATTACGCCATGGACGTGGACGAAGGCAGAGAACTGGACCTGGAACGCCTGGCTCAGAAGGTGGACGCCAGGGGTTTTGACGTGGTGCACTTTTCACCCGTTCTCTCCCGCATAACCAAGGCGCTTTCCCTTGAAGGCAGCCACGTGGCTATGCTAGTAGATAAAGACGGCTATATGAAGGACCTTCCGGACAATATGGCCGGAACCCTAATTTACGGGCATGCCCAGGAGATCCGCGGCACGGTAATCTTCGTCCTGGAAGATGACAAGACCTATTCCCTTATGCCGATGGTGGGCCTCCAGCGGGTCTATATGTTCATCCAACTCCTGAATGCCGCTACGGGCGGGCTTGTAAGGCTGCCGTCATCCGAAGAACTGGAATCCATAGGCGCGGAAGACCCCGGCGGCTTTGAGGAGTACGATGATTTTGAGGAGAAATTCGACGACCCCGATATCTTTGACGGCTATGAGCCGGAGCAGGAGATAGAGGAAGATATGGTGAGCGTAGATACTTCCACGGACGCAGAGCCAAAAGAAATCACCGTACCAGTAGAGAAGGTAATGGAGGGCATTTCGCAGTGCAACCTTTGCATCGACACCCTCTATATCAGCCTTAAGGGCCATCCTGAATACGATTTCGCGTCAACGGAGGACCTCTTTTACCGCCTTGGCATTATGGAGGCTATCGAGGAGAACATCAAGCAGCACGGCGGCTATATGATAGACGAGTGGCAGTACGTGGACGCCCGCCAGGTTCCCCAGGACATCCGCTCCCGCGTCCGTTTCAAATAACCGCATTTTGCGGCCACATTGCATTTTTTTCTTACCTTCGCATAATCTTTGTAACGAAAAGATTTAATAATTAAATATTTAATTCGATGAAAGCATTGAAATCCATTCTTGCCGTGGCCCTGGGGCTCATCTGCACCGGTGCCCTTGCTCAGACAACCCTCAAGGAAGCGGTTGCTCCCGGCAATAAAGTCTACGTTCAGATTGTAAACGACGACGATCACCCCATCCCCCAGGATGAGATTGAGGACGTCACCAGGGAATTTGCAGCCGCAGGCGCCTGGGTGTGCGTTTCAGAGGCTTCAGAGGCCGATTTCACCCTCCGCGTTGAGGCCAAGAAGAAGATGGTCTTCAACAGCCCCCGTACCTGGCTCACCCCCTCTGTCCTGGACAAGGAAGGCAACGAGCTCTGGGAGAGCAAAACCTACAAGGCCGATGCAACCATGTTCAACGGTTTCCGCTGCACAAACGCCTGCATCAGCACGGTAATAGAGAAAGGCTTCCAGAAAGATCTCTTCAAGAAGGCCGGAAGATAGGTTCCACCCGCAACCTCCTCCGGGATTTCGTCGGACTTCGTCCGCCGACATCCCCTGCCGCCTGCGGCGGGCAGGCCATAATGCCAAAAAAGTCTGCGCTCAAGCAAGCTTGGCGCAGACTTTTCCGTCATTAGGCGGAGGAGGGGGGATTCGAACCCCCGGTACAGAATGACCCGTACGGCAGTTTAGCAAACTGCTGGTTTCAGCCACTCACCCACCCCTCCGGGCTTAAAGCGTTTGAAACTCCCGCGGTGAAGCGGGACTGCAAAGATACGAATTTTTACTCAAACAGCAAGTTTTTGAAAAATAATTTGTAAGTTTAGCCAAAATTTGACCTTGAATATGAAAAAGTCCTGGATCATCCCCGCCGTAGCGCTTCTTGTAGCCGCTCTTGTGAACTTTGTGGCCCGCTGGTTTGGAAATGCCGCAGTGGCGGCAATTGTAAAGCCCGCCCTTCTTCCCCTTATCGCCCTCACAACCGTGGCGGCGGCAGGCGGGATGGAATCAAGAACCATCCGTCTTCTTGTCATAGCGCAGCTTCTTGGTGCAGCAGGTGATATCCTCCTCATCCCTGACGGCTTCCCCACCTTTGCATGCGGCCTTGTGTGCTTCCTTGTTGGCCATATTTTCTACTGTATCAACTTCGGAGGCCGTAGTTGGAAAGGCCTGAAGCCCGTCCAGTGGGCCATAGCCCTGGTGATTATGGTAGCAGCAACCGCCGGACTTCTGATGGCTATCGGCGTTGAGGGAACCTTCCTGGTGCCGTTTGCCGTGTACGGAATGATGCTCATGCTCCTTATCTGGAGCGCCCTTGCGGGAGTCCTCCGTGAGAAAGAAAAGGCCACCTGGATTATCCTCACCGTGGGTGCCGTTCTCTTTGCCCTGTCCGACAGCCTCATCGCCGTCCAGACCTTCCACGGCGCAAAAGTGATCCTGGAATTCCTGGTAATGGTAACCTACGTTGCCGCCCAGTGCCTCCTTGCCTGGGGCGGCGTTCGCCTTTTCAAGGCCGATAAAAAGTAGCATATGCTTAGAACTCGAACTGTCATCCTTATATCGGCCCTTCTGGCCTTCATTGCACCCGTAAAGGCGCAGCCGCAAGACCCAGTGACGTGGGAGGTGAGCGCCAAAAAAGTGAAAAAGAACGTCTATGAGATAAAGGCGCAGGCCAGTATCCAGGCCGGCTGGCACATCTATGACCTTCAGGAGTATGAGCTTGGCCCTAACCCCACCGTCTTCACTGTAACTGGAGACGCCATAGAGGCCGTGGCTCCGGCCAAAATCACCTCTAAGGTTGATAAGGAGTATGATGACATCTTCCGTATGGAGATAGGCACCTGCGAGTCCCCCGTGGTCATCGTTCAGCGCATTCAGACCCTTCAGGAGGGCCCGTGCAACGTTAATGTGGCCATAGAATGGCAGGCCTGCAACAACGGGAACTGCCTTCCTCCCGCAGATTTTGAGACAACCATTCAAGTGAAAGGGGCATCGGCCTCCTCCGGCGGCAGCCTCTGGAGCCTTATCCTTGAAGCCATCCTCTGGGGCTTCCTGATGCTCCTCACGCCCTGCGTTTTCCCCATGGTCCCCATGACCGTGTCCTTCTTCCTGAAACGGAGCGGATCGGCCGCCAAAGGGCGCTTCAACGCCGCCATGTACGGCCTTTTCATAGTGCTTCTGTACACGGTTCCAATCTGCGTTATTATCGGCCTTACATGGGCCCTTGGCGGGGAAACCGTCACGGCCGATATATTCAATTGGCTGGCAACCCACTGGCTCCCCAACATCATATTCTTTGTGATCTTCATGGTGTTTGCGGCGTCCTTCTTTGGCGCGTTTGAGATAACGCTTCCTTCAAGTTGGACCACCAAGGCCGATTCAAAAAGCGGCCAGGGCGGCCTTCTGGGCGTGTTTTTCCTTGCGCTTACCCTGGTCCTTGTGAGTTTCAGCTGCACAGGCCCAATCGTGGGAACCGTCCTCATAAAGAGCACCCAGGGAGAATTCTGGGCACCCATGGTCACAATGCTGGCTTTCAGTATTGCCTTTGCCCTGCCCTTTGCGCTTCTGGCACTGTTTCCGTCCATCCTTACCAAGCTTCCAAAGAGCGGTGGCTGGCTTAACAGCGTGAAGGTGGTGCTTGGCTTCGTGGAAATTGCCCTTGGCCTCAAATTCCTTTCCGTGGCGGACCAAACCTACCACTGGCACATCCTTGACAGGGAGGTTTACCTTGCAATCTGGATAGTGGTATTCACCCTTCTTGGACTGTATCTCCTTGGCAAGATCCGCTTCAAGCACGACTCCCCCATGGAATACATTTCCGTGGGCCGTCTGGCGCTTGTAATTGCCGATTTCGCCTTTGTGGTGTATCTGATTCCCGGAATGTGGGGCGCGCCCCTCAAGGCCCTCAGCGGCTATCTTCCGCCCATACAGACGCAGGACTTTGTGCTGGGACAGATCCCCGGTCAAGCCGGGGATGACGGCACGTACGTCATTGTCGGCGGCGGTTCCGTCATTGCCGGGGACCATTCCGTCATTGCCGGCCCCGACCGGCAATCTCTGGTTGCCCTTCCTCACGGCCTCACGGGCTATGACAACCTTGAAGACGGCATTGCCGCCGCGGCAGCACAGGGAAAGAAGGTGTTCGTGGACATCACCGGTCACGGCTGCGTTAACTGCCGTGAGATGGAAGCGCGCGTGTGGAGTGACCCCCGTGTCCTGGAGCGCCTCAGGAGGGATTATGTGATTGTTTCACTCTATGTGGATGACAAAACTCCGCTCCCTGAGGATAAATGGGTTACAACTCCGGAAGGAAGGGTCCTGAAGGACGTTGGCAGGGTTAATTCCCATATGGTCCTGGACCGCTTTGGGGTTAATGCCCAGCCCAATTACTTCATTCTGGATGCCGATGGCAATATCCTCAAGGGCCCCCGCGGGTATAACCTCAGCACTGACGGCTTTGTAGAGTTCCTGGATTAGCTACCTCACCGGCACGGCCCGGCCGTCCTGCCAGGCGGTGATGCGGGCTTTGGGGAATCCCAGCATGCGCACCACGTTCAGCTCCTCAAGGGCGTCTTCGTAGGAAGAAAACATGCCCACATAGTAATTGTAGCGTAGATTCACGCCCAGTCTCTCATAGACGGGCGTGAGTCCTTTTATGTCCTCAAGGTCTGCGTGGGTGGGGGAATCAAACAGCAGGATCTGGAACACAAGGCCCGGCGGAAGGGTGTTATCCTGGGCAAATCGGCCCACGGGAGCAACGCGGAAAGACTGGGCGGCCTCCTTTACTGCAAACTTCGGCTTGAAATCAGGCCCCAGGGAGCCCCTGGCAAAGGTATAGCCAAGTTCCGCACCCGCAACCTCCTTGTCCTCCTCAAAGCCCACGGCACCGTTCATGAGGAAGCTCATCTCCACCTCCCGTAGTTCGGCCGATACCAGCGCCAACTTGGCCCTGAATATGTTCAGGAGCGTATCTCCCGGCATCATGTGGCGGCTTATGGAGTCCATCAGCGCGCGGGATTCCTCCATCTTTTTCATGTAGCGCTGGGTGGTGGCGTTGCCGGTTGTGAAGCCTTCCACGGCGGCGTCGTTATCGATGCGGGTGGGGTCTGAAACGGGCGTGAGTTCCATTAGTTTTTTAAGGGCCGATCCATCCCTTACGGCTCCCCGCGCAAAGGATTTCTCATAATCCAGCACGTATACCGTAACGCTGTCCGGGGCGCAGTCCCGGTTTGATGCAAAGAGCGTGTACTCTCCGTCGGCGGAATCTGCCATCAGGTAGTCGTCGGCGGGGGAATTGAACGGGAAGCCCATATTCACGGGATCCCCCCATCGGCCCGCCTCCGCGTCCCATGTTGATGAGAAAATGTCAAATCCGCCCAACCCCGCAAGGCCGTCGGAGGCAAAATAGAGCGTCTTTCCGTCGGCCCCCAACATTGGAAAAACCTCGCTGCCGGTGCTCACAAACGCCTCTCCAAGAAGCCTGGGGGCGCTCCAGAGACTGTCTTGGTCGCGGGAGGTGAAGATGCTGGGGCTGCCGGCCTTGTCCGGGGCGCTGAAAAACACCTCTTTTGAGCCACTTGGCACATAGGCAAGCCCCGCAGGCCCGTTTCTCCACGCATCGGCCTTCAGAGGATAGTACAGGAAAAAGTCCTTCCTTGAAAAACGTTTTTTTGCAACCACATGAGGCTCCGCGCAGAAATCGGCCATATTCAGGGCATACTGTGCGCGGTCCACGCCGGCGTCGTCACGGGCCTGCAAAAACGCCCACATGGCGGCTTCAAACCGGCACTCCCTCATGAGGCTGTCGCCCTTGGACAGGCTCTGCCCCCACAGGCTAAAGCCTGCGGTAAAAAGTAGGACAGATATGCCGATTCTCCTCAACGTCATTCAAATGTAGCCTGCAAAATTAAGAAATAGTTGTGAGAAAGCTGTTAATTCAGAAAAAAATCGTAAATTTGCAGCCTATTTTGCCGTGGTGTCTACTGACGCCAAGAAATATGCCAAAATATTAAACTAAAAATACAAAAACAATGCAAAGCAAAGGTTGGATCAGATTTGTAGCGATTATGCTTGCCATTGCCAGCATCTGGCAGCTCTCCTTCACCGTGGTAACACGCATCCAGGAGAAGAAAGCCGCCAAGTACGCTCAGGAGCAGGCACAGCTTTTCGTTGAAGCAAACAACACCGCCGCAGAGGTACGTGAATTCGTAGCAGACTCTGTGGCAAACATCAGGAATAGGGCATACATTGACTCTATCTCCAATGAGAAGGTATTCCTCGGTTACACCTACAAGAGCACCAAGGAAAAGGAAATCAACCTGGGTCTGGACCTCAAGGGCGGTATGAACGTCATGCTGCAGGTTCAGCTGGAAGACCTTGTGAAGGCTCTTTCCGGAAACAGCTCAGACCCTGATTTCGTGGCCGCTCTTGCACAGGCAAAGGCCAGTAACGTGAACTCCAGCGCAGACTTCATCGGCCTGTTCGCAGAGGCCTGGGAGCAGGTAGCCCCCGGCCGCCGTCTGGCAGAGGTCTTCGCAACCTATGAGCTCCGTGACAAGGTTGCCAATGACGCCACCAACGCCCAGGTAATCTCCGTTATCCGCGCAGAGGCCAAGAGCGCAGTTGACAACTCCTTCAACGTTCTCCGTAACCGTATTGACCGTTTCGGCGTAACCCAGCCCAACATCCAGCAGGTGGGTAATTCCGGCAAAATCCTCATCGAACTCCCCGGTGTCAAGGACCCTGAGCGTGTGCGTAAGCTCCTCCAGGGCACAGCATCCCTTGAGTTCTGGCCCACTTTCCAGGGCAATGAGGTAGACCTCTATGCCGTAGACGCCCGCGTGGCAGAGATCCTTGGAAACCTCAGCGACAGCACCGTGGTTGCCAATCCTCTGTTCCAGGTATTCTCCCCTTCAGGTTGGAACAACGCCTGCCTCGGTTTCGCAGCCGGCATCGACACCACCACCGTCAACAAGTACCTGGCAATGGCCTCCGACGTCCTTCCCCAGGGCTTCCGTGGCATGTGGTCAGTTAAGCCCACAGAGTTTGTGCAGGGTTCAAACCTGTATGAACTGGTAGCCATCAAGGCCACCTCCCGTGACGGCAAGGCTCCCCTTGACGGCGGCGTGGTCACAGACGCACGCGTTAACTTCAACGGTGCACAGAATGGCGGTAACGGCGCTCCTTCAGTGTCCATGACCATGAACGCAGAAGGCGCTTCCATCTGGGCCCGCCTCACCAAGGACAATATCGGCAAGCAGGTCGCTATCGTCCTGGATGGTCTTGTATATTCCTATCCTACCGTCAACACTGAGATCACCGGCGGTTCCTCAGAGATTACCGGTAACTTTGACGTCCAGGAAGCCGAAGACCTTGCAAACGTGCTCAAATCCGGTAAGCTCCCCGCCCCTGCAACCATCATCCAGGAGCAGGTGGTAGGTCCTTCACTCGGTAGCGCATCAATCCGTGCCGGTCTCATCAGCTTCCTCATCGCATTCTGCCTTGTGCTCATTTACATGGTATTCTTCTACCAGGGCGCAGGTCTCATCGCAGATGTTGCTCTTCTGTGCAACGTCCTCCTCCTCTTCGGTGTGCTCGTCAGCTTCGGCGCCGTCCTTACCCTGCCCGGTATCGCCGGTCTGGTCCTTACCCTCGGTATGGCCGTGGACGCCAACGTTATCATCTATGAGCGCATCAAGGAAGAGCTTGCAGCAGGCAAGGGCTTCTCACTTGCGGTACATGACGGTTACAAGAACGCTTACAGCGCAATTATCGACGGTCAGCTCACCACCCTCATCACCGGTATCATCCTCTACATCTTTGGTTCCGGTCCTGTCCAGGGCTTCGCTACCACCCTCATCATCGGTATTGTGACTTCCGTCCTTACCTCCATCTTCGTCACCCGCATCATCTTTGACGACCGTATCAAGGCCGGCAAGACCGTTGCCCTTTCCAACAAGCTCACCCAGAACATCCTCAAGAACACCAAGGTAGATTTCATCGGCCTCAAGAAGTGGTCTTACATGATTTCCGGCGCCCTCATCATCATCTCCATCGCTTCCATCGCCTTCAAGGGCTTCAGCTATGGTGTTGACTTCACCGGCGGCCGTACCTACATCGTGCGCTTCGACAAGAGCGTCACCGCCGAGGATGTCCGCGCTTCCGTTGAGGATGTGTTCAAGGCCGCCGCAGAGGCAGAAGGCATTGACCAGTACTCAGTTGAGGTGAAGCAGTTCGGTGGAGACGCCCAGATGAAGATCACCACCCAGTACAAGAACAGCTCAGAGAGCACAGAGGTAGACGCAGAGATCGAAGGCCTCCTCTATGAGGCTCTGAAGGGCTTCTACTCTGAGGATATCCAGCTGGCCGATTTCAACTCAACCCTGGAGAACCCCAACGGTATCATCTCCTCCGATAAAGTTGGTCCTACCATCGCCCGCGATATCACCCGCAGCGCATTCATCGCAGTGTTCCTTGCTCTCCTTGCAATCTTCGCATACATCGCAGTGCGCTTCAAGGGCTGGACATGGGGTCTTGGCGGCGTTGTGTCACTTGCACACACCGCACTCATCGTGATTGGCTTCTTCTCCCTGTTCAACGGTATCCTGCCGTTCAACCTGGATGTAGACCAGACGTTCATCGCCGCTATCCTTACCATCATCGGTTACGCCATCAACGATAACGTGGTTATCTTCGACCGTATCCGTGAGCAGCGCGGCCTGCACCCCAAGGAAGACTTCCGCACCACCGTCAACACCGCTCTCAATGCAACCCTTACCCGTACGTTGAACACCTCGGTGTCAACCCTCCTCCCGATGCTTGCAATCGCAATCTTCGGCGGTGAGAGCATCCGCGGTCTTGCAGTTGCACTGTGCCTGGGCGTTATCATCGGTACCTATGCTTCAATCATGATCGGTACTCCTGTCATGTTTGACGCCACTGCCGCTGCAGCACGCAAGAAGGAGAACAAGTAGTTATTTTTACCTTATTATTATGAAAAAGATCATTGCAATCGCTGCCGTTATCGCAGCAATCGTTGGCTCCGCATTTGCTACATCTTCCTGCACCAAGCAGGAAGGAGACTTCATGTATGAGGTCAAGGTTGATTTCTTCGACAACATGGATGTCCTTAAGTCAAAGTTTGATGACGCTTTCAAGGAAGCAGGATGCGACAAACTTTCTCCCACTTCCAGCCTCTGGCACCTCAACGGCGAAAAGAACGCCTGCGACGCCAAGGTAAAGAACGCTTTCCTTGCAAAGGCAAAGGACATTGACAACAACCGCAGCAAATACGGCCTGGCCGGCGCTCTCGCCATCAAGGGCCAGAAGGTCACCCTGGAGGCTCAGTACGGTAACGAGAAATACACCCTCGCCACCTACACCTTCCAGCAGGACGACGCAAAATAGTCTGCGTCAGCGTCTCTAAAGGTTCCGTCCGGAAAAACACCCCGTTTTCTGATGTGACCCCCAA
>JAEEGI010011417.1_pt1 | contig 19163 bp, 15 predicted proteins | sample 8958751 | NCBI WGS metagenome assembly JAEEGI01 (sample SAMN16246545, study PRJNA631951) | gut metagenome | biome: gut microbiome; feature: rumen; material: KS-attached | host: Bos | place: Iran: Karaj | collected 2018-10 | reverse complement strand
GTGCCTGTCGTCACAACCGTTACTCGGCTTGGCGGAGAGGACAAGATTCGAACTTGCGGTAGAGTTACCCCTACGGCAGTTTAGCAAACTGCTGGTTTCAGCCACTCACCCACCTCTCCGGTAGCTTTGCTGAAAGTATTTTTCGCAATAGCGACTGCAAAGGTAATGCTTTTTTTTATACCTGCAAGCATTTTTGCCGAAAAATTTTCAAAAATCTTTGTGAGCATGCCATTGCGGGTTCTCATGAACACAAGACACGGGATAAGGTCAACGTTGGCCTTATCCCGTGTCTGTCAGCAAAAAAACTGAATTAATTCTCGATAAAAACGTTGTATTTCTCGCGAGGGTTCCATTTGCGGGTCAGGATCCACATCGCTGTGAAGGCAATCACCAGAGTGAGGACGACCATGGTGGTCAGTACGGGAAAACTCAAGATCTTACCAGCCAGCGTGGCATAGTAGATGTCCCGCTTATTGTAGATGTTCATGTTGGTGACGGTTTCAAAGTCCACCCACCACACGCAGGTCTTGGTGAAGGGGATGAGCGCCATCACGACATAACTGGCGATGGTTCCCTTACGGCCACGGTAGTTGCCCCAAAATTTGCGGAATCCTTCGGCAATGAAGCCAAAGAGGAAGCATCCCAGAGCGAAGATCTCATGCCCTTGGCCGAAGAGGAAGTTGAGCATGAGCAGCATGATGGCACACAGCATAGCCATTCCCGGCAATGGGTAACGCTGGCACAGCTTGTAGTAGGGCCAAGCGGCAACCAGTGCGGCAGGCACGGCACTGTAAGTCCAAACATAGGGATGAAACGCGCCGAGGACCTCGACAAAGAAAAATGCCAACACATAAAGCAAGGCCAGACCTATTAATTTTATCGCACGTTGCATAATGGTTGCTGATTCAATATTAGGGTTATAATTGTCATGTTTAAGCGGCAAAATTACTGAAAATTGTGTGTTCGGCAAGAAAAAAGGCAATAAATAATTGTTGTGCATGTGTTTTTTAGTGAAAATGACGATGTTTGGTCTGATGGAGAATGTTCTACAATTCAGTGAAATGGTACCTCACCCGGCCTCGTACGCGGGCTGATGCGGAATTAAGAAAAAAAAGTTGTACCTTTGTCGCCGTGAAGATTGTGCGGACAACCATATTACCATTCAGGGGATTCACAGCCATCAACCTGCTGGGTGTGCTTTTTGTGCATCCGGGGGTTTATCTGAGCAATGAGATGATGAATCACGAGCGCATCCACTCGGCGCAGCAGCGCGAGATGCTCTTTGTGTTCTTCTATATCGCCTATCTGCTGGAATGGCTGGTGCGGTTGCCGATGCGTGGGAATGCCTATCGCAACATCTCGTTTGAACGGGAAGCCTATGCCAACCAGCGCAATCTGCATTATCTGGAGAGGCGACCGATCTATGCGTGGCGTCATTACATGAAGCGTCGTCCCCAACATTATCAACACAGTAAAACAATCAACCGATGAAACGTATAGCATTATCTGTTATGGCGGTCCTTGCCGTCGCATTGCCGTTGCTGGCATCCTATACGCCCCAGGAGGCGGTCAATAAATTTGTGTCCCACAGTTCCCTGCGTTATGCCTCAGTGGGTGTGCAGGTCATTGACTTGGATTCTGCCAAGTCCATTGCCTGCTACCGCCCTGAACAGGCCAATATCACAGCCTCGACGATGAAGACGGTTGTCTCATCGGCCGCTTTGGGCTTGATGGGACCGCATTTCCGCTTTGAGACGCCAGTCTATCTTGATGGCGAGGTGCGCAATGGCTGCCTGTATGGCAATCTCATCGTCAAGGGCATGGGGGACCCGACGCTGGGCTCTGTCTTCTTGCCCTGCCAGGCCAATATCGTTGATGAAATCATCGGTGCCTTGCGGGCCCTCGGTGTCAACAGGATAGAGGGCGACATCATCTGTGACGATTCCTATTACGGATATCCTTATTATGACGAAGATTGGGATGTTGGCGACTTGGCCTATGACTATGGTGCTGCTGTCCACGCCCTGAATTTCCATGACAATTTGGTGACTGTGTCCTATACCTTCGACGGCAGGGGACGCGTGTCACGTTCCTCTTTCTCTCCGGCAGTGCCGGGCTTGAAGGTGATCAGCCGATGCCGTGCCAGCCGTGGTCGCAACGCCATTACCCCTTACATGGACTATAGCGTGCCCGCGCTGGTGCTCACGGGCGAGACGACCGCCAAGAGTTACCGCAACACCTACGCTAACCCCACACCGGCTCCCATGCTGGCCGACAGCCTGACGCGTGCATTGCGTTCTAACGGCTTTGAGTTGTCTGCTGCCAGCGAGGCTCCCGCTGAACCGCGAACTGAATTGTCCTTGCTCGTGGTGCACAAGTCACCCGAACTGACCGAAATCATCACCTCGTTGCTTGACCGTAGCGACAACATGTTTGCCCACGCTCTGTTGCGTGCCATCGGTGCCCGTGACTATGAGACGCGAGGAATGGACGCCATGCCTGTCGATCTGGATGTCGTCGGCGTAGAAGCCGTTAAGCGATGGCTGGAGCTTCAGGGAGTGAACACCGAGCCGCTGTTCATGCGTGACGGCAGTGGCCTGGCACGAGCCAACAAAGCATCGGTCAACTTCTTCGGCGACATGCTGTCGATGATGGCCCATCGCCGTTTTGACGGGGTGCGCCTGTGCGACCTCATGCCCACCGCATCCGACCGCGTGGGCAAGACGCTCGAGAACAATCCCCTGAGCAGTCGCATCGTTCTCAAGTCGGGCAGCATGCGCCACGTCCGCTGTTTCGTGGGCTACTATCCGGCTGACGAACCCCGTTATGCCTTTGCTGTGCTGGTCAACAATTTCACCTGTTCCCAGGCGAGCGTAAAGGAACAGATTGGTACCTTCCTTTGCAATCTTTTTGAGGGAAAATAGTTGGTGATTGAAAAAAAGTTAGTAAACTTGCACCCTTGAATGTAAAGCAAATCCTTGGCGTCAAAACGCTAAGCAGTTATAGTATAGACGATTATGGATATGTCAATAGAAAAAATGCTGTCTCATGTGTATGAGATAGAGGGTCTGATGCTCGTTACCCGTCGATTGGGTGAGGAGAACACCCCTGATATTATCACTAATAAGATCCAGCGCAAGGTACGCGAGTTGGCGCAGATGTGTGGCGTGACGCTTCAGCCTACTGAAGCTGTTGTGCCCCCTGTACCCGAGGCAGCACCCGAAAAGGCTGAACCTGCTGAGAATGCTGAGAAATCCGAGTCCCCCGAGCCTGCTGAGCATCTTCCCGAAGATGATTACGATGCCGACGAGACTTGGCAGCACGATAACGGTGAGGAGTTTAAGGAAGTCTTCACTCTGGATTACCAGGAACCCAAGCACGAGGAAAATGAACCCGCTCAGGTGCCCGTAGAGGACCGCGAGCCCGACGATGACATCACCGTCGAGTTCATCGAAGCCCCTGATGATGAGTCGGACGACGATCTTGAAGAGGAGCCTGCCGCTGAAGAACCTGCTGCAGAAGAGCCTGCACGCAAGGTCGTTCCTCCTGCCGCACCTGTGGCTCCCTCGACACCTGTTCCGCCTGTGTTCAGGATGCCCGTAGAGAACGATGAACCCGTTCCCGAACCCGATCCCGCCATTGTCCCTGAGGCCGAAGACGAGCCTGATATCACCGTCGAGTTTATCGAGGCTGAGGATGACAGTGTCCCTGAGCCTGAAGACGAGATGCCGATGCCTCCGCTTCCCACCGAGTTCCCGGAGGTGGATGAGACTCCTGCTGGTCCCCTGCGTGTTGACGAGAAGTTGCAGCGTTCGATGTCAAAGGATATCCGCACGGCGTTTTCGGTCAACGACCGATTCCGCTTCCAGCGTGAATTGTTTGCCGGAAGTGCGAGTGCGATGAACACTGCTATCGAGCACATCGAGATGATGAGCAGCTATGGCAACGCCGAGTTGTATTTCTTCAGCCAGTTGCATTGGGACCGTGACAACGAGGACGTGAAGGATTTCATGACCATCGTTCGCAACCATTTCCAGAAGTAATCGCATTTTTCCTCTTTCAAGATGGCAGGAAAACTGTACATAGTACCCACTCCCGTCGGGAACCTCGGTGACATGACGCCTCGCGCCATTGAGGTGCTCAACCACGTGGATACGATTCTTGCCGAGGATACCCGCACGAGCGGTGTCCTGCTCAAGCATTTTGGCATCGCTACACCCATGCGCAGCCACCACAAGTTCAACGAGCATGAGGCCGTGGCGGCAGTGGTTGAACAACTGCTGGGAGGCGCCGTGATGGCCCTCATCAGTGATGCAGGCACACCCGGCATCAGTGACCCAGGCTTCCTGCTTTCGCGCGAGTGCCGTCGCCGTGGCGTTGAGGTAGAGACCCTGCCTGGAGCAACGGCCTTTGTGCCTGCACTGGTCAACTCGGGCCTGCCGTGTGACCGCTTTGTCTTTGAGGGCTTCCTGCCGCAGAAGAAAGGCCGTGCTACCCGTCTTGAAGAACTCAAGCAGCAACCCTTGACGATGGTCTTCTATGAGTCACCAGTGAGGCTGTTAAAGACACTGCAGCAGTTTGTCGAGACCTTCGGTGCCGACCGTGAAGCGAGTGTGGTGCGCGAGATCAGCAAACTGCACAACACGACCCACCATGGGACGCTGAGCGAACTGGTGGATTATTTTTCGGCTAACGAGCCGCGTGGCGAGATTGTCATCATTGTTGCTGGCAGTCCTCCTATAGAGACTGTCAAGGTGGACAAATATGCCGCTTTCAAGGGAAAGAAAGCACGGGTATAACAAGATTTTTTTGAAGATAAGCACTTAAAAGTAAATAAAATAGACAACACAAAATTCTGTATAGGTATGAGAAAGATTTCATTTTTCGTCTGGTTGATGATCGGCTTGGCAGTGATGCCGGCTTGTAAACGTACCAACCAACTGGAGCAGGACGCCATGCGCCAGGACTCCATCAATGCAGCATTGCAAGACTCCATCAACACCGCTAACGCCGAGCGCGACAGCCTTATTGAACTGATGACCGACATTGCTACCGGAATGGACCAGATCAAGGAGTTGCAGGATATCATGTCGGTGAACAACCTGAAGGGAGAGACTCCTGATCGCAAGAAACAACTGCGTGACGATATTGTGCTCATCCAGCAATCCATCACTAAGCAGAAACAGCGCCTCAGTGAACTGGAGAATCGCCTGAAGCAGTCCACCAACTATAACAACAAGATGGAGAAGACCATCGCCAGCTTGAAGCAACAGCTTGAAGATCAGCAGAAGATGATCAACAACCTGACTGAACAGCTGGAGGCTGCCCACGTCCAGATCAAGAACTTGAACCAGAGTGTGGACTCGTTGAACACTGTCAACAAGAATGTCACTAAGGAGAAAGAAGTGGCACAAGAGCAGTCCAAGCAACTCACCAACGAGGTGAACAACCTCAACATCTGTTACTATGTCGTCGGTTCCAAGAAGGAGCTCAAGGCCCACAAGATCATTGAGAGCGGTTTCCTGCGCAAGACCAAGATCCTGCAAGGTGACTTCGAGATGTCCTATTTTACCAAGGCTGACCGCCGCACCCTCACCGACATTCCCTTGCACAGCAAGAAAGCCGAACTGATGACCAACCACCCGAGGGATTCCTACGAGATCGTGGATAATGACGGAGTCAAGACGCTTCACATCTCTAATCCCCACCGTTTCTGGGAAAAATCCAATTTCCTCGTCATCAAGATTGACTAGTCTTGAGGTGTCAGTTATCAGCTTTTAGCTGTTAGCCATGATGTGACTTGACTCATCCATATCAATACTTGAGATGAAGGTTGTCCTGGCATTTGATAAATTCAAGGGCTCGGTAACGTCACAACAACTTAACGAGGCCGCACAAGCGTGTTTGTGCGGCCTTGATGATGTGAAGACGGCCTGTGTCCCGGTGGCTGACGGCGGTGACGGCACGACAGCCGTGCTGGCTGCTACGAGGCATGGCCAGTGGGTGACCGTGCCCACGATGGGGCCGTTGCTGGAGCAGGCACCCGTCAACGCTTCATATTTCCTGACCGATGATGGTACCGCCCTCATCGAGGTGGCGGCAGCCAGTGGATTGGCGCTGTTACCACCCGATGGCCGTGACGTGATGCGTGCGAGTACGTTTGGGACGGGTATGCTCATGCGTGACGCTATGGAGCGCGGGAGCCGTGACATCGTTCTGGGTTTGGGTGGGTCGGCGACCTGCGATGCGGCTATGGGCATCTTGTGTGCTCTGGGAGCCGAGTTCTTTGACTCTGGCGAGCATCACCTTTTTCCTAATGGAGAAAACCTTGAGAAGATTGTCAGCATTGAGACCTTCGGCATCCCGCAGACGGTGCGCGATTGCCGTTTTACCCTCTTGACCGATGTGGACAACCCCCTGTGTGGTGAGCGAGGCTCGGCAAGGATATACGCGCCGCAGAAAGGGGCCTCGCCCGAGCAGGTCGAGCAGTTGGAGCGCGGCATGATGAATGTAGCGACTCTTGTGGGTGAGGAAATCGCTAGCAAACCCGGATGTGGCGCCGCTGGGGGAATTCCTGCGCTGATGATGCATCTGCTGGATTGCCGGCTGCAACCAGGTGCTCCATACGTCCTTGAACAAAACGGACTTGATGCTGCCCTGGATGGTGCAGCCCTTGTTATCACGGGTGAAGGCCGCCTTGATGCCCAGACGCTGATGGGCAAGGGGCCAGGCTGCGTCATCAGGATGGCCCGTGAACGTGGTATTCCCGTGGCTGCCGTCTGTGGAGTGATAGCTCTCGACTTTGACCCATCCACAGCCGGCTTGTGTGCTGCTGTAGCCGTGAGCGAGGGGCTTCCCCTTGCCGAGGCGATGGACCCTGAGGGCACACTCCTGCGAGTCGCTCAACATGTGCGGGCGATTGTAAATGACGTGAGTTCATCCTGATACTCTATTTGTCCGTTATGTCGAGCTTCAGATGACTGATAAATTGAAATCTGGAGCATGTCTTCTAAATAGTCGATAACTCAATTCTTTGGGAAAAGCTTTCAAGTAGGTGCAAAATATGTATCTACTTGTTTTTTGTGCCCAAGTGTAAAAAAAATAGACAATAAAGTGTAAAAAAATTAGACAATTTTTGATTTTTGGCGCAAAAAGTTTGAAAGAACCAATGTCTGATGCTATCTTTACTCGTCTTTAAGACGAGGAGATTCTATTAACCCATTAACAGATATATTTATGAAAAAACTAATTATTACTCTTTTTCTGCTGATGGCGGCTTTGCCGTCAATCGCCCAGACTCAGTTCTGGTATCATGGCGTCCACTATGAGATGACTAATAGCTATAGTGGTACCACGGTGATTGTCATCTCGGCAGATGCAACGACCTACAGCGGAACGATTACGATTCCCGAGATTGTGCGAGCCAAGATGCAAGCTAATTCAGGTGGTGGCGAATTTGAAAAAGCGTTGACAGTCGTGGGCATTGGCTATGACGCTTTCAATGGTTGCACTGGGTTGACCGAGGTTATCTTGCCACCGACGGTGACTACGATAGGGGCAAGAGCTTTCTATGGTTGCACGGGTTTGACTAGAATTGAACTTCCTTCAAGATTGTCAACCATCGGTAGTCAAGCGTTCTATGGCTGTTCTGCTTTAACAAGTATCACCCTGCCCAAGGGCTTGAACGATATCATGTCTGAAGCCTTCAGAGGTTGCACGGGCTTGACTAACGTAACGATGCGGGGCACAAAGACCATCGGTCAAAGGGCCTTCAGTGATTGCACCAGTTTATCGAATGTGACATTTTCTAATAAGGTAAATACCATTGAAAGTCAGGCCTTCTCGGGATGTACAAGCCTTAATAATGTTGTCATCCCCAATTCGGTTGTCACCATGAACTGGAACGTGTTTTATGGTTGCACAGGCTTGACTAACGTTACCCTTTCTGAAAATGCTCCCTGCCTGTTGGGCACCTTTAGCGGCTGCACCGCTTTGACTTCTGTGACAGTTCCTGTGGGTGTTGTTCAGATTGATGGCGCTTTCAAGGGTTGTACAAGTCTTACCTCGGTCAAATTGCCCCCTCTGTTGAACACCATTGGCTCCGAGGCGTTTGATGGCTGTACAAGCTTGTCGAGCATTTATATCCCGAATTCAGTCACCACGATTGGGTCAAGAGCCTTTTCCAACACGGCATTGACAGAACTGGAATTGCCCAGTACAGTGAAAACTGTTAATGATTATGCGTTTTATGGTTGCAACAGTTTGATGACCGTCAAGAGCCGTCCTCTCTCGCCGCCCTCATTGTATTCTAATTCCTTCTCCAGTGAGACATTCTCGCTTGCGACACTCCACATCCCAACTGCTTCAATGAGCAATTATACTACAAATGGCTGGTGGAAAAAGTTTGAGAACATTGAAGGAGAGGAGGCCTATAACACTACTTATGACTTTATATCGGGTAACTTGACATACCTGATTACCGGGAATAATACGGTCTGTGTTATGGGACCCCATGAGCTGAGCGGTACAGCCTTGACAATTCCGGCAAGCGTATCCAATAATGGCGTGGCCTATAGCGTGACGGCAATTGCTCCCGATGCATTTTCTAACTGCTCCCTGGAGTCGTTGACGCTTCCCGAAAGCCTCATCACCATCGGTAAGCAGGCTTTCTATCAGTGCAGCGGCTTGACAAGCCTCACTATTCCTGTCAATGTCACCTCTATCGGAGAGGGGGCTTTTGATGGTCTCACTAACTTGACGCAATTGGTGTGGAACGCTCGTGAGTGCAGGACAACCGGTATGTACTATGAGAAATTTTATGATTACTATATGTTCTATGATTATGAGAATAACTATAGTAATTATTATGATAACTATAAAACTAATCTTGTTGATTTGACTATCGGTAGTGAGGTCAAGGTTTTACCGGCTGGCTTGGCGGCACATTCTCAGATCACTTCTGTTGACATACCTGCTTCGGTAGAGGAAATCTGTGATGACGTCTTCTATGATTGCATCAGATTGACAAGCCTGGAGATTCCAGTCAATGTGACCATCATCCGTGACGGAGCCTTCAGTTTTTGCCGCGGGTTGACCTCCCTCACGTGGAATGCACGCCGTTGCGAGAGCTATGGCGGCTTGTATTATGAATTCCATCCTGGTATTACGGGCTACTATGATGATACCCACGAGGTCATCAGCGACTTCAGCCAACTGACTATCGGTGGCGAAGTAGAAGTATTGCCCAAGAACTTCGCACGCAATACGAGTATCAGGTCAGTCCAGTTACCGTCATCGTTACAGTCTGTTGGCGACTATGCTTTCTACAATTGCTGGAATTTGGATGAAAGCATCAACCTTGGTGATGCAGTCATTGAGGTGGGTAACAAAGCCTTCGGTGGATGTGAAAAAGTGAATTCGTTAACTGTCGGCAAGAATGTCGAGTTCATCGGTGAAGATGCGTTTGGCAGTGGTCTGGAATCAAGTACGGGTTCTTGGGTGCCTAGGATGAGACCAGTTTCACTGAGATGGAACGCACGACATTGTAAATCTTGTGGGGGCCTCGATTATTCTAATATTATTATGTTAACGATCGGTGACGAGGTGGAAGTTTTGCCTGATAGATTTGCTGAATCAGCCAACAGGACATCTTCGATTAACATACCGGCTTCAGTCAAGGTTATCGGTAGTAATGCCTTCTCTTATTGCAATTTCATCACCAGTCTCACATTGCCTAGTACAATACGTGAAATCGGTGATGAGGCATTCAAGTATTGCAGTCGAATGACTGACGTCACTTTGCCTGATTCATTAACCACTATCGGATCGGGAGCCTTCAGCCGTTGCTATAATCTCACGGGACTTTATCTGCCGGCATCTGTTACTAGCTTCGGTGAAGGGGCGTTTAAGTACTGTGATGCGATGACTTGGATTGTCGTTGATAGTGCCAACCCTGTGTACGACTCACGTGAAGATTGTAATGCGATTATCAGGACTGCCGATGAGTACATCTTGTTGACGTGCAAGAACACGACCCTCCCCAGCACACTCACCTCAATCGCTGATTATGCGTTCTACAATAACAGCACGTTGACCCGTATGGATATTCCATCATCGATACTGTCTATCGGCAAATATGCTTTTGCTGAATGCTATAACTTGACAGATGTTACCATGACCAATTCAGTGACTACCATTGGGCGTAATGCTTTCTCGTGGTGTAATCAGTTGGCTAACATCAACCTGTCCTCGTCGCTCACGAGCATTGAACCATACACCTTTGCCTATTGTTATAGTCTCACGAGCATTGAGGTTCCCGTTTCGGTAACCTCCGTCGCAAAGACCGCATTCTTAAATACTCCGCTTGAGTCATTGTCTGTGGCTGACGGCAATTCTGTTTTTGATTCACGAGATAACAGTAATGCAATCATCGAGACGGCGAGCAATAAGCTGATATTGGGTAGCAACAGCACCGTAATCCCTGAGACGGTAACTGCCATTGGAGACTCGGCATTCTTTGAGCTTGACATGCCTAGCATCACCATTCCTTCAGCGATTGAGAGGGTGGACTACAATGCTTTTGATGGGTGCTATTCGCTCAATCGTGTGGATATCAGTGATTTGGGTGCGTGGTGCCGTATTGATTTCGCTAACGCCGCTGCCAATCCTTTAAAACAAGCTAAGTCTCTGTACCTGAATGGCTATTTGGTGACCGATGTTGAGGTACCTGCAGGTGTAACGTCAGTTAAGCCATACACATTCACGAATTGCTCAAAACTGGCGAGCGTGAGCATCCCCAATTCGGTGGATGCCATTGGTCGCAATGCCTTCTCTAATTGTCAGGAGTTGAGAACTGCCAGTCTTAGCAATAAGTTGCGATCCCTTGGTGATTCGGCTTTCTACTACTGTATCAATTTGTCTTCGGTTACTATTCCCAATACGGTAGATACGATTGGTTATCATTCATTTGCTTATTGCAAGAATATGGCCAACCTGCGATTGAGCGCTTCACTGAAGTACATTACCAATAGGTCATTCTATGAATGTGACGCTTTGACATCGGTTTCTGTTCCTAATTCAGTTGAGAAGATTGGTCGTGAGGCATTTTATGGATGTGATCAATTGGCCAGTGTCACGATTGGAAAATCCGTGAATAAGATAGATTATGACGCATTCTTTAGATGCAATGCCTTGAACAGAGTCGTCTGTCTGGCGACAACGCCACCAATCATTGATTATTATTCGTTCTATGGAAATGTTCTTGAAAATGGCACGTTATTCGTTCCGCAGGGCACGATGGCAGCCTATAAGGCCGCTCCTAATTGGAAAAGATTCAAGAACATCCAGGAAATCGCGGGTGCTGGACCTGGTGATGTGAATGGTGATGGAGACTTCTCTATCAGTGATGTGAGTGGATTGATTGATCTGTTGCTCAATGGCGACGAATTACCCATCTTTGCCGATGTGGACGGTGATGGCAGGGTAACCGTCAAGGACGTGACTGAACTCATCAATATGCTCTTGTCAATGAATTGATCCTAGATTGTCCGTAACATAAAAGAGGGCAAGACTGTGGCGCGATGTGCGTCTAGTCTTGCCCTCTTTCACTAATCACTAATCACTAATCAATTTTTAGCTGCCATGCAGCTAAAATTTCATGTAGAGGCGGCGGTTGCGACCGCGGCGATGACTCACGTGGATCCAGCGGCAGCCTTTCTCGTCGATGCACTGGTCAACGGGCAGATTCAGCCGCTTGATCAGTGCCAGCAGGCGGCGGTTGGCGCTGCGGGAGCCGACGGTAATATCGGCGGCTTCACCGCGTTGGTGCTGGCTCGTCGGCGTGCCGCCCACAAGTTTGTTCAGTTCAGGGCAGCGGTAGCCGCTGTTGACCCTGATGGGACCGCCCCATGCCTCCCGCAATGGGTCGAGCACGTTATCGACCAAGTCATGCAGGGCCTTGACGGCGCTGGCGGGAGGCGTGTTGTCGATGCCATAGCGTGTGGCGGTCATTGAACGCGTCAGTTCCTTGATGGTGAAGTACTTCATCGGCACTTGATGCGCATGTGGGCCTTGGGGTAACGCAGTACCAGACAGGAGGCCTCGGTCATGACCAGGGCGTCAACGTTGCGGACGCCGCTCTGCTTGAGGTTCAGCTGCTCGGTGCTGAAGGGGATGTGGGTGTACTTCTGGATGTACTCGGGATCAATGATGATGCCGTTGTCGGGCATACCCACCTCGTCAAATACCTCGCTCAACATCAGGTACAGGCAACCAAACTTCGATCGCAACTCGGTGAAATCAATGCCCCACTTGCTCACGTGCTGGCCCGAGGTGATGATGCGGTTGTAGTCCAGCTTGCTGAAGCGGCTGATCAGGCCACTGCCACCGATGAGGATCTTGCGCTTGCTGCCGCTGTTGCCCGTGAAGGCCTCGCGCATCATCTCCACAACGACCTCGGAGTTGAAATCCGAGGAGCTTTCCAGACCGAACTCCTTGCCGGCTTGCTTCCAGATGCCGCCAGTGAAGTAGATGTACTCCTTCTTGGCATTGTCCCAAACCTTGCAGGCTGTGCCAAAGAGGAAGGACTTCTCCATACCCAGGCGCATATCATAGACAGCAGCCTCTTCCTGGTCGCTCATCGTCCAGCCCACTTCCTTGTTGGAGAGGCGCTGCAGGGTGGACTGTTCAACCTGCATCTTGAAAATCTGGCACAGGTTGCGGCTCTTCTTGGGCAGGGCCTCGAACTGGGGTGACTGCACGTCCAGCTCGCTAGCCGCACGGCCCATCCTTACCAGTGTGATGCCGCTCATGATCTCGGGAATGCAGTTGTCCACGCCGTTGATGGTGGGGCCATTGACGGCCATGACGGTGACGCCGTTGTTGTCGCGGGCCAGGACGTAGAACATCAGGTCCTGACTGCTCTCGATGTTAGTACCAGGTTCATAACCGGGCGTCTCCTGCACGAGGATGGTGTCGGTGGGGTCAAAGATCTCGTCATTGTCGGTCTTGATGACAGCAGTCGGGGAACTGCCATTGGACGAAGTGTTGACCGCGGCGACATCATCTATCAACAATGCTGAAGTCTGCTTGGTATCCACGCTGTAGAAATCAACGACCATGCTGCCTGAATGCTTGCTGCCACCGTAGCGTGAAATCTGGTCAATGGGCGTTGACATGGGGCGGATTTTCACGATTTGCTGGTCAATCTCGTTGAGCAGCAGCTCGGGAGACCCTTCGTTGGTCAAGTCGGTCGTGAGCGGACCGTCAACGACGTGCTTTCCGCCTTCTACACCGGTAATGAGCATGCCGACGGCCATGGTGGCATTGCTGTGGTCGCCTCCCATGCACGAGGCAAGGATAGCGATGAGAATCATAGTGATAACAAAGATCACAAACTTCTTGTGGTTGCGCATCCAGCGCAAAACCTTAGTGAAATGCAAAATGTTCATGGTAAAAAATGGTTTTAAAAAATGAATGTTTTAGTTTTTTCTAGAAGTACTAGATATTCTAGATTATCTAGAGATGTTAACTCCTAACTTCTAACTTCTAACTCCTCACTTGTCCCAGATGCTGCGGCGGCAGTAGCGGGGAAAGACTGGAGTGGCAAGCGGTGTTTCCTCTTCGGGCTCCGGTTGCAGCACAGCCTCGATCTTCTCGTTCCGGCCACGCAGGTATCCTGCCGCATCGGCATTCTGCACATCGACAGCATGGGTCGCGCCGTGGGCAAGTGTGTTGAGCATGTCGGGAGTAACGCTCTCTGAGTCAAGGCTACTCGTCAGATCAATGAGCAGATTGGTGGCTTCTTCGTCAAGTTCCAGTGCCGCAATCCGGTCGGCGAGAGTAGGGGAGGCGGTCGGCTCTTGCCGTAGTGCCTCTTGTGGCTCCTCGTGTTGTTCACTCTGGCGAAAGGGAGGTAGTGTCACCTGGACCGTTTCGCTCATCTTTTCAAGATTTTCTTCTCTGTTCATGGTACATAAAAAATTTAAAGTTGATAATTGTAGGGCCTCGCCTTGGCGTGGCCGTGTTGTCAGGGTCTTTCTGTGCCGTGGCTCTTACCACGGCCCTCAATGACGCCAGCAATCTTCCTGTCGCGTTGCCGCCTGAACGCTTCAAACGTCTCGAACACGTCGCTCAGCGCAATGCTTGCGTTCTCGCTTTGCAACTGGTAGATGTTGGCACTGTTCACCGTCGGGTTCTTGCCTTGAAGGGCTCCACTCACGCCGCTGATTTCCTCAAACAGTTTCATCTGCAGTTCAATCATTTGGAAGGCATTGTTGTTGCTGCCGTTGGCGATGATCTGTTCAGGTTTAGCGCTGCCCAAGCTCGGGTTATAGGGCAGCAGACCGTTGGCCCTTGACCAGCATTGGCGCGCCTGTTCCCAGGTCCAGCCCTCGGGTAACGCTGTTTCGGGGAATAGCAGCACGCCCTTGGCACTGGAGCGCATGATCTGGTCCAGGAGCGAAATCATGCGATTGACGTGTTTCTGGGTGTCGATGATGTCTTCGACCATGCCATGGACCTCGCCATCGGTGAGCGGGTAGAGCTTGATGACAAACGGATGGCTCCCGTGAGGCCAGGGTGAGTCATACTCGGCCAGCAGGTCGCCCATCGGGCTGAACCAGCGGCAGTGCCACACGGTGGCTATGTCCCACCGGGTCGTCACGTCAGGGCGGTTCCTCAGGCGATGCACAGTGTTTGCCGGCTCGATGCTGAGCGTTCCCTCACGGCGGTTGTGGCACACGATCACTTCACGACTCTCGAGCGTCCACACCTCGATGGCGCGGCACTTGCCGTCGCTGGCGTGCCAGAAATCCTTGCCAAGCTGTGAATCGGCACCCAAGCGGGTGGTGAAATCGGCTAGGCGTTCTGTGGCACCGTCAGTGTAGAGCCTTCTCACCCAAGCAGCCTTGCGCTGGTTGCCGCCTGCCACGCGGCGCAGCAGTTGGGCGATGTTCAGGTCATGCAATTGTCCGATGAGTTCACAGTCCCAGCAGCGGGGATCCTCGATGGCGTTGACAAACAGCTTGTTGATGTTCACATTGTGAACCGTCACATGTTCGCTATCGCCTGGAGCATAATCCATGTCAATGCGCTGGATGCAACACCCCGAGATGAGGAATTCTTCCAGGGCTCGGCTGTCAAGCTCGTCGAGTTCGTTGTCACTGCTGGCGCGGGTTAGTGAAGTGGTCGTCGCCTTGTCATCATGATTGATATATTGGCTCCTGAATCGTCCCACGATGGTCTTGACCAACTGTCTGATGAGGTTGTTGGTGATGTTCTCGCAGCCCTGTTCAGCCAAGCGTTCCCCCTCGGTCTTCACGCATCCGTTCTCGTCTTTCACCAGGTCGCTCCACTGGTCGCCATAGGTGAACCGTTTGTTCCTGAGCCGTGCCCTTCGCAGTCCCGCTGCGTTCATCCATGCCTGGTAGGCTGCATGCAGCACCCGGCAGTGTTGTTCATTGTTCATTAGTGTTTTCATGGTATTTCAGTTTTCAGTTTTTAGTTTTCAGTTTTCAGTTGTCAGTTTTCTTCTAGAAGTTCTAGATGATCTAGGCAGTCTAGATGGTCTAGAGATGCTAGCTCTTCACTTCTGGCTTTAAAAACTTTTCGCTGCAAAATTACCACCGCGTCGCTCCTCCCCACCATGTCAAAAAGCACAACCCCCAAAATATATTCTAAATTGCAATCAAAATATTAAATGCAATCAATTGATTTCCAATTAATTGTATTTCTTATCTTTTTCTCGCAAGGCAAGTCCCGCTATTATTCATGGTCCATTCATGGAAATTCGTGTTTTTCAACTTTTTCGGTGATTTTGGATGGTCTATTTCTTTTTTTTGTATCTTTGCAGTTCGTATTGCGGGCAAGGGTGCCCGCTACCATCAACATTAAAGTCAACAAACAATGGCAGATATCACTATTGCGGGCGTTATGCGCGCTGGGGCTTATTCGCCCAATCACATCGGTAACGACACCGCCATCTTTAACCTTGTCGCTGAACAGCTGCGCAAACGCGGTTGCCAGGTCAACGTCTATAGCGAGGAACAGTTCAACAAGGCGGAAATTGAGGAACCTGTTGTTCTGGCCATGTGCCGTGAGCGCGCCAGCATCGCCAAGCTGCAGCAGCTCGAGGACGCTGGCAAGCTGGTGGTGAACTCGGGTTACGGCATCGAGAACTGTACCCGCGAGCGCATGACGCGCATCCTGCTGGGCAACGGTATCCCTTATCCCGAGAGCCTCATTGTCAACACCAACGAGAACATCAAGTCTCAGCTCAAGAAGGCTGGTTTCAAGTCCTGCTGGATCAAGCGCGGAGACTTCCATGCCATGCACAAGGAGGACGTCAGCTACGTCCGTCATCCCGAGGAGGCCCAGGAGGTGTTGCAGGAGTATTTCTATCGCGGCATCACCCGCGCTGTCATCAACGTCCATCTGCAGGGCGACCTGGTGAAATTCTACGGCGTGAAGGACTCGCAGTTCTTCTACTGGTTCTACCCCTTTGACGAGGGCCACAGCAAGTACGGTTGGGAAGAGGTTAATGGCCATAGTCAGGGCATTGACATCGACCTGAAGGAACTCAAGAACATCTGCACCAAGGCTGCCGAAGAGCTGAATGTCGTCATCTATGGTGGTGACTGTATCGTGGATCCTGACGGCACTATCCGCATCATCGACTTCAACGACTGGCCTAGCTTTGCACCGTGCCGCAACGAGTCGGCTCCTCACATCGCCAAGGCCGTCCTCGCTCTCGCCAAGGCTCACCTGGGACTGTAATTAGTTAGGAGTGAGAAGTGAGAAGTTAGAAGTTAGGAGTGAGAAGTTGGTATTTCTAGATGATCTAGACTATCTGGATGATCTGGAAGTTCTAGAAAAAAACTAAAAACCGAAAAACATGACATTAAAAGAAGAATATCAGGCATCGCTCAAGTCAACCGACACCGAGGAGTGGTTTGACCTCCACTTCCATCGTCCCCTTGGCTTCCTGTGGGCAAAACTGTTTCAGAAATTGGGTGTAAGCCCCAATGCCATCACCGTAGCTAGCATCTTCATGGGTGTGGCGGGAGGTATCATGCTCTACTTCCAGCAGCCCTATCTGGCTTGGCTCAACTGGGTGGGTATGCTACTCATCACCTGGGCCGATACCTTTGACAGCGCCGATGGACAGTTGGCACGCCTCACGCAGCAATATTCCCGCATGGGACGCATCCTCGACGGCGTGAGTGGCGACTTCTGGTTCGCCGCCATCACTTTTGCTCTGGTGTTCAGGGAACTGCACTTCGGTGACAGCATCACGGGAGAGCATTTCTTTGCACAGCATGAGTGGTTGATCTGGACACTGGCTATCCTCTCGGGCATCAGCCATGCACTGCAGGCTGCCATGGCCGACTGTTACCGCCAGTTCCACCTCTTCTTCCTCAAGGGACAGCAGGGCAGTGAGCTCGACAGTGCAGCCAAGCTCAAGGAGCAGTATCATCAACTGGAGTGGGGCAGGAACTTCTGGAGCAAGTTGCCGTTGTTCTTCTACAGCGGCTATACCGCCAACCAGGAGCGCCTGACGCCCAAGATGCAGCGCCTGCGTGCCGCTTTGAACGAGCGTTACGGCGAAGACGGCGTTCCCAGCCAGGAATTCCGCGATTACTTCCGCCAGCTCAGCCTGCCGTTGATGAAGTACACCAACATTCTCACCTTCAACACCCGCATCATCGTCTGCTTCATCACGGTGATCTGCAATGTGCCCTGGTTGTATTTCGTCTTCGAGATCGTGGTGTTCAACATCCTGTTGATCTACATGGTCTGCCGCCATGAGGGCATCTGCAAGAAAGCCCTGGAAAAGTTAGGAACAATGGAATAAATCATTGTCCTCTTGATACATTAGGGTCCCTAAGGTCGTTCATGACCTTAAGGACCCTAATTTCCGTTATCTCCGACTATCCTCCGGTTTACTTGTTGAGGATCATGTCAATCTCGGCGTTGACGTCGGCGATATTCACCTCATGGTCGCCGTTGACGTCTGCGTCAATGTTGTGACCGTTGCTCAAGATGACGTCGATGACGGTGTTCACGTCGGCGATATTCACCTCGCCGTCAATGTTCACGTCACCGGGAATGCGGTCAACAATGGCTGTGATGTTGGTGAAGTTTTTCCAAATCTCAGCCTTCTTGTATTTGGAGATGGATGCCTCAGGCACATAAAGGGTGGCCTGCTCATAGACATTGTCGTTGAACGGATTCCAGCTGTCATCTATTGCAAATGTCGGCGGTGTCGTGGCATGGCAGGTCATGGAGACCAGTCGCCATACACCAGCAAAGGCGCCGTAGCCAATCGTCTTGACGCCGCTGCCGATGTTGATTTGGGTTAAGCCTTGGCATTGCAGGAAAGTGCAGTTGCCGATGGTTTCCACCGAGTTGGGGATATCCACTCTCTTGAGCGCTTGACATCCGTAAAAAGCATTGGTGCCGATAGAGGTGACATTGTTGCCAATGATCAGATTTGACATGTTCTCACATTCATGGAATGCATAATTGCCGATAGTCTTCACCCCGTTGCCGATGACCACGCTTTGTAAGGCATGGCAGAAGGAGAAGGCATCGTCCCCTATTGTGGTGACCGAGTTAGGAATGTTCAACGCAGCTAGCTTGGAACAGCCTTTGAAGGCATTGTTTTGGATTGTTTCCAAGTGATTGCCCAGCGTGAGCGTCGTCATCTCGAGGCACCTGAAGAAGGCATACTCTCCGATTTCGGTAACACCGTCACCAATCTTGGCCTGTTGCAGTACCGGGCACTCATAAAAAGCATACCCGCCAATGGACTTTACCGAGCTAGGGATGGTGATGCTCTCCAGACCGCTTTCGCGGAAGGCTGAATTCCCTATGCTCTCTAGTGCTGATGACAATGTCACACTCTTCAAGTTGGGACAACTAGCAAAGGATAAAAAGCCTATGTTGGTAACCGTGTTAGGAAGGGTGATTTGTCTCAAACTTTCACAGGAACGGAAGGCACTATTCAAAATGCTCACAAGTCCCCGTGACATTGTAACGCTTTCAAGGCTGGTGCATAGGTCAAATGCTTGATGTTCAATAGTCTTGACCGATGCGGGAATGGTGATTGACTTCAGGCTTGTGCAGCTATAGAAGGTCAGTGACTCGATAGCTTCGAGTTGATT
>JAEEGI010011416.1_pt1 | contig 19163 bp, 19 predicted proteins | sample 8958751 | NCBI WGS metagenome assembly JAEEGI01 (sample SAMN16246545, study PRJNA631951) | gut metagenome | biome: gut microbiome; feature: rumen; material: KS-attached | host: Bos | place: Iran: Karaj | collected 2018-10 | reverse complement strand
AGCGTTATCTATCGTAAATCCAAATTCATCAGCTACGGTTTTGAAGCTTTTTCTTATAATATCTACACATACGGGAATATCGTCCCTTGTGACTTCTCTGATCATTTTTCTTATTCCCCATCCTTCAGTTTGATCATCCGGCTATTATCCTGATACTTCGACATCATCTGCATTTAATTGTTTTATTTTTCAAAAGTGGACATCGGCAGAAAAGCCATAATCGGTTACCCTTACACGCAAGCGCTCAATCTTCTTATCCCCGAACGCACCATGATCGATATATGGCTCTAATAGTAACGAAAAACCACTTGTATCAATTTTGTACATAAATCCCTTGTTCTATTATTTTAAAATATATCCCCTATATACGTCCGGATATTTAAAACCAACATATAAATTTTATCAAAACAGGCGTGATTTTTAAAGAAAAATAATGCTATTCCCATTTCACCAAAAGAAACTCCGTTACTGTTTCCCCTCTTTTGAGAGACATTCTTCATTTTATGGATTGACCTTTTCAGGCAGGAACAGTAAAGTGGAATCAGAAAGCAGGCCACGTTTTAAGGAGGTAAGGATATGCAGCGGAATAAGATCGGTGAATTCATACAGACTGTCCGAAAAGAGAGAAACCTGACTCAAAAAGAATTGGGAGAACAGATCGGAGTAAGCGACAAAACCGTTTCCAAATGGGAAACCGGTGCCGGGATCCCCGACACCGATATTTTAAAGCCATTGTGTGAAGCACTGGGCATAAGCGTAAACGAGCTGCTTTCCGGTGAAAAGCTTCAAAAAGACGATTATTCAAAAAGAGCTGAAGAGAACATGCTGAATCTTCTTAAGGAAAAAGAAGCCGTAAGCAAGGAAGCGGTGTTCCCGCTGATCCTCGGAGGCATATTTGCAGTGATCGCCTTTGTTTTTCTGATCTTTCCTGTAATGGTTCCCACAAGCGACATTCTGCCCGTCTTTTTTGACGGAGTCACCATGTTTGCTCTTCTCCTGATCTGTCTTGCCATCGTCCTTCTTTCAGGCGCCAAAACAAAGAAGAGCGTTATTTCAGTTCTTAAGAAGTCTGTTCTTGCCGCAGGTTCATTCATCGCCTTCTTTGAAGCCGTACTGGTCATGGGATTTTTCAGCAAGTCTGATGCCCTTGGCCCTAATCTTGCCGTTGTTTTCCTTGCGCCCGTATATGCCCTATTGATCCACCTTATTCTGATCCCCATTGACGAAAGGCTCCAAAAGCATTGACATTTCCTATTTAAATGCCAGCCGGGCAAAAATGTAAAAGCCCGGGTACCGGATGTTAAAGTCATGGCCGCCGGTAAGCTCCATCCACATAAAGTTTTCGCCGTCCTTGAACTTGTCACATTTGGCTCTTTATCCCAGTTTCTTCGCCATAAACAGGAGCAGATCATCGTCATTGACACATGGTGCATACTGATCCAGCTGCTTATTCTGATACCACACTCCGCTTCCGTCCGGAATATAACCGCGCTTTACGTATATCCGCTGCGCCAGTCCGTAACCTGAATGACAGCCGACCGCAAGAAACACCATATCGGAGCGCTTAGATGCTTCTGCTTCCGCTACATCCAGTAATTTACTTCCGATACCCGATTTATGGATGTGGAAAAAGACGCACAGATCCACGATCTCCGGAATATTCCGACCACCCCAGGGGCCTTCCGTGGGATGAAGGACTAATGTGCAGATCCCGACGACCTTCCCCTCATACTCTGGCACAAACACAAGCCTCTCGCCGTTCTGCTGCTCCCTGTAGTAATTCTCATAGGTTTCGATCTGCGGGTGCCAGTTATATGACAGGTAAGTATCATAATACACTTTTGCATCTTCCGGAACCATGTTGCGTATAGTCAGCTTATCGTCCTGATAGTAAATTGTTTTGTCCGGCACAGATATGCCTAAGCAAAATTCGTTCCCTCTATCCTCTGAACTGTCATCAGAAGCCGTATCCGGGCAACACAAATAACTCTCCATATTCTCAGAAAACTCAGCGACAACCTCGGTCACTGATTTCCCGGTGGTATCAAAAATATGCCCCCGGTTTTCCGGAAGTTCTTCAAGCTTCTTCCTAAGAAACAGCGCGCGTTCCACCATCTCGATATCGCCGCGTTTCTCTATGCGTTGTGTGATCACTTTCTCCGAAGCTGTAAGTACAATGTAATACAGGTCAGCCTTGTGCTCCTTCGCAAGTTTTAAGAGCAGCGGCAGCTCCTCTTCCACCACATAATCGATCACCACGTCAAGATCACGCACAAGTGCCTTTCCTGCGATTTCGATAATGCATTCCCAGTTGAATTTAAGGATTTCTGTCCACTCTATCAGATCTGCTGCCTGCCCTTCTTTCCAGAAGGAATCCTTATTGTCCGTTTCCACAAAGCCCTGATGAAAATCATCACCGTGGATCACATATACCTGTTTTCTTTTCCCTGAATTTGTCAAATGCTTCGCAAATGCATCTGCAAGCGTTGACTTTCCGACTCCGCAGGGCCCGGATATACAATAAATGTTTCGCATTTAATCTCCTTATACTTCTCCGTGTCGTGTATCAGTCATCCAGGCATTTCTGCATAACAATCGCATCGCTGTAAACATTGTTTGCAAACCAGTATTTTTTGTATACTCCAACTTCAGAAAATCCCATTTTACGGTACAGCGCAATGGCAGCCTTATTATCAGCCACAACTTCCAAATCTATATTCAGAAGTTTCATTTCTCTCGCGCGTTCAATGATCTCTGTCATGAGTCTTGTGCCTATCTTCTTATTCCAATAGTCTTGTCTGACCGAGATTGAAAACTTGGCATTATGATGTAATCTTGCACCCGGATAACCATTCAGCTCTGCGCGCGCTATGATCTTATCCCCTGCTAAGGCAATCAGGATCACACTGTTGTCTGTGTCATGAGCAGCCTGGATGCGCCGTCGTACAGCTTCGACCGGCACATTAAATCCGTTTGCTCCATGCATGAGATTATCAGATTCTCTCCCAACGATGTTCAGGTATGAGATCATTTCCTCAGCATCATTGATCTCCGCTTCTCTAAAAAGTATATTATCCATATTTCCTCCCCCTTGATCGAGTTATTTCCTGATATTACTGTCTTTCCTGTGTCACACAAATATTCCAAAACAGTACCAATAATAGAGGTTCCTATCTGTTTTCCCTGATACTAATGAACCTACACTTTGGCTTTTACATAATAATTCCATCGGAATTCCATTTCAGAACTGTTTCGTATCCAAGCTTTTTATACCATTTTTCAATATGGGTGTAATGTATCCACGAAATGTCGTATTTTTCTTTTTTCAGTATTTCGGTGGCTCTTCTGACCATTTCGAGTCCAATCCCTTGCTTTCGATACTTGGGAATTGTACCGACGCATCCCGGCCCGCCGACCTTAAAACCGTCTTGCATTCCCAGATCACTTAATATGCAGAATGCAACCACCTCATCCCGATCAAAGGCACAAAAAACTCTGCTCCATTCTCCGAAATACTGTACCCAATCCTCGTCCACTTCATATACAGCTTTCTTAAGCTTATCGATATCACCTTTATATTCACCAAAAGTAATATTTTCCGGACAATGTGGCAATACTTCACTTGGCATATCTTTGCGCAGATCCATTATCAGTTCCGAAAACACCCAATCCTTTGGCATTCCTTTTATTCCCGGATCATCAAAGAAGCCCGGATGCATGTCGCTAAACATTTTTTTATAATTCACAACTTCTCTCCCATTATACTTTCGTTCACAATTTTGAACCACTAACCCCGTCCCCAAAGGGTCATTTTTGACACTTTGGGGACGGGGTTAGAGTGTCATTTTTGAAACCCGCATAAATCCTTGGTTTCCCCAATTACTCAGTAATTCTTCTGTGACATCACTTCTGTCAAACCCGCACAGGATCACACTTTCGGGATGTCTTGATTTTGAATACCTAACCCCGTCCCCAAGTGTTCCCCAAAGGTTCCCCCATATGGTTATATTTGAATTGCAAGCTAAAGCATATCAGTGTGTTAAAAGGATGTCAAGCAGTGTGCAGAGTATAAGCACAAAATGATAGGACATGGGGCGAACTATGCTGTTTCAAATGACAGCAGGAGCAGATAATGTTTCCACTTAAATTGATCAAACAACTATACCATCTGTGAAAGGTGAGGACGAAATAACATTTTGCAATTAAAATGTGCAGGGTATTATGTTCATATACACTCGAAAAAGGGGGATTATTTAATACAAGGAACATATGGAAAGAAATACATGCTACGGCAGAAAACATGTATATGGTTCGAATTATTGATCACCCTCTAAGATGTCAGAATACAAGCATCAAATTAGCTAATCTTCTAAAAATAACTTGACTCTCAATAAATGTAATGATAACATTGGCATGAAAATGGTAAAAGATTTTGGATAGCAAAAGGAGGTATGGAAATGGGAAGGTACATAAAAAAAGCATATATTGGATGCTTATTGATTTCATTGATAATCGGATTTCAGCAAAACAAGGTTATTGAAGCAAGTTATACAAAAGAAGTTTTTTGTGATGATGCTTATGAAAACTATTGTCGTATGGTTGATTCTTTTACTTCTTATGATGGAACAATAATGTATCCGGACGAATATGCGGGTGCTTATTATGACAGTGGAGAATTGGTGATTTTGCTAACCAATAAAAAGAATGTCTACAAGTATCTGCAGTATACTGAATTTAAACATATAAAAACAGATTATAATTATTCGTATAATGAATTACGGAAAGCAAAACAGACACTATTATCTTTTTTAGAACAGAATAGAGAATGGGAATATGCGTGTGGTGAGGGCCACAAAATTCTCAATAATATAATATGTTTGGGAATAGATCAAATTCAGAATAAGGCATATTTGGGCATAAATGATTTGCATATATCTGATGAAGAGGTGATAGACCTTTTAGAAGCACTTCAAATCGACAGCGATTTATTTGATATTCGTTACATTGAGAAAATAGAAGAAAATAGTTCACTAGATCCCGGAATACACATAGATATTTCTGGAGGAAACGCAGGAAGTTCAGGTTTTAGGTGTGAGTGGTATGATAGTGCTGATAACGATTGGGTAAGGGGATTTGTTACATGTGCTCATATGGCATTATGTATAGGGAACGATGTAAATATATATGGTACAAATACTGTTATAGGAGTAACCAAGGCAAGGCAGTTTTCAGGTTCGATAGATGCTGCTTTTGTAAAACTTACCAATTCGAATTATACGCTAAGCAATACGATAGATACGAATCATGAATTAATTGAACGAGGATATATAACATCTTATTTAACAAACATGCCTATAAGCAAAAAAGGATATAACGGGATATCAAGCGGCATAGTAGTTGATCCGGATTATTCTCCGCTTTATAATGATGTTCAATTCAACGATTTTGTAAAAGCGACATATGATTGTGATAGTGGCGATAGCGGAGGCGTGGTATATTATACAAATTCCCTTGGAGATTGCTATGTCGCAGGAATTCATTGTGCTAAAGCGTATTATAATGACCCGAATGGTAATTTGCTTTATACACGTTCAGCCTTTTGCAAGATTACTAATATTTTCTCTAATCTGGGGGTAAACCTATATTGAAAAAAAGAATCGTTATTAGTGTTTCGTTGATTATATGTCTAATTTTACTGGCTGTATTTCACATGCGTAGAATGGACAACAGAATGACTGCTGATGATATAAAGTCTTTTGTTCTGGCGAATAAATCATTAAGCAATGAAGAAGCTGAAAAACTGGGAATGCCTGAAAATGTCCGAAGATTTAGAGAGAGTATAAACAGCATAGGGCATGAAGGAAAAAAAATCATGCTTACGACCTATGATGGGACAACAGAAGATTTTAAAGCGTATTGCAGGTTTTTTAACCTTCCCTTGAATAGAGTTGTGCATAGAAGCGGTGTACTTATAGAACCAAGCACCTATTAGAAATAATGCGATGGGACTTTGGGATGCAATCGATGGGACATTTTACTAGCAAAATGTCCCATCGATTGCATCCCAAAGTCCCATCATTCATTTTCAGCCCGCTGTTTCGGACACTTTGGGGACGGGGTTAGTGTGTCATTTTTGAAATCCGCATAAATCCTTGGTTTCCCCAATCACTCAGTAATTCTTCTGTGACATCACTTCTGTCAAGCCCGCACAGGATCACACTTTCGGGATGTCTTGATTTTGAATACCTAACCCCATCCCCAAGTGTTCACCATGCGATCTCAATCGGATCGTAGCCATAGTCCTTGTATGCCGTTACGTTCAGGTCATTGGCTTTTACATAGTTTTTTATCGCTTCTGTCCTGAAAGTTGCTCTGACATCATCATCGGATATCAGTCGGGTGTATACACCATATCTGTCTCCGAATATCTTCTTTGCGCTCTCCGCATTTCCGGATCCCTGGACCACTCTCTCCATCCCCGTAAATTCCCATACCCCATCGGTCTCTTTACCTTTAATGACTCCGGGGAAGCTTCCTCCCGACACGTTTTCCAGTACCGTTCCGTTTAGCCTGTAGTCCTGAACCCAGAATATCCCGTAAACCTTAACATTGTCCTTATCCCGATCATCAAGATCCACAAGTATCGTAAACGGAATGCAATGCTCCAACGGTGCAAAGTACTGCCCCAGCTCTGCTGTCAGATAAGCGTTAAGGGCTTTTTCAAAACTTTTCTCTTTCTCCGCCGTCCCGGGAAGTTCGGCAGGTATCTCAGTAGGAACCGTGACGTGCGTTACCGTAGCGGCAACTGTGGGAGTCGCAGTTGGAGAAAGTGTCGCTGCCGGCGTGGTAATCGCACTCGGTGTCACTGCATAAGAAATGTCGCCTTTCTGCTCTCCGCAAGCCGAGACTCCGAGTAAAATGAAAGCAGTTAAGAATATATATGCCTTTTTCATGAAAATCCTTTTTGATCTTTATTTAGTTATCGCGATCAGGCTTTGTGATCGTCTAAACTACGATCCTTTTTATTATATCATAATGTCAGGGTCAATACCTGTTTTTTCTTCCGTCAACGCAGAAATATCTGCGGAAACCGAAATGAACCTCTGGGGACGGGGTTAGGGGTTCACTTTTTCTTTTAACAGTTTTTTCGACATTTAATCACATATGAAACATACTTTTAAAATAAAGTGGAACCATTAAGAAGAGGAGGTGCTGTAATGATACCTATGAAGAAAAGCAGATATCCCCTGATATTTTCGATCATATTGACTCTGTTTACAGGATATGTGATTCTGGACACTTTTGTTATCCCGACCGCACATACTCCGGTTCAGACCGTGGCAGCGGAAGTTGCAGAAAACGAGGCTTCCGACTCAATATATGTAACATCCGAAGTAAAAAACAAGGCCACCGAAGCTGATAAGACCGTGGCAACTAACAACGGGTTCATTGATCCCGGTGAATCCGCTCCCGTAAGCACAGCCACAGATGCCTCGGAAGCCGCGGATATCACTGAGATCGTCGAAACCTCCGGAACAGTTGAAAATGTGGAGGTTTCTGATACTATAGAAACTCTTTTCAACGAGGATTCCGAGTACTACTACGCGGATGAAAACTATTCCATCGCCATAAACACTTATCGTGAGAACGATACCGATATATATGTTGCTGAAGTGGTCGTATCCGCTCCCGAGTATCTCAAAACCGCTCTGGCAGAAAACACCTACGGAAAAAATATAAAAGATAAGACTTCCGAGATTGCAAAGTCGGTAAATGCCGTCTTTGCCGTAAACGGTGATTTTTACGGAGCTCAGGAAACCGGCTATGTGATCAGGAACGGTGTTTTATACAGAAATACCGCCAAAAAAAATCAGGAAGATCTCGTGATACTTTCAGACGGATCTTTCCTGATAATAAATGAAAGCGAAGTAACTGCCGAAGAACTCATGAAAATGGGTGCCGTTCAGGTACTCTCCTTCGGTCCCGGACTCATTGAAAACGGCGAGATTGCCGTCACTGAAGCAGATGAAGTGGGAAAAGCCAAAACCAGCAACCCCCGTACTGCCATTGGAGTGATCTCCGAAGGTCATTACATTTTCGTGGTCTCCGACGGAAGAACAGACGAAAGCAAAGGGTTATCTCTTTATGAACTTGCCGAATTCATGCAGGATCTCGGAGTTGAAACCGCATACAATCTTGACGGCGGCGGCTCCTCTACCATGTATTTTGCCGGCGAGATCGTAAACAACCCCACCACTACCGGAAACAAGACAAAGGAAAGGAGCGTGAGCGACATTGTGTACATCGGTTGAGAAAAGATATGTTTGCAGGCACATGCTGATCTACTGCATTTTAACCTTGTTCTGTGCGGTTTTCGGCGCTGTATATGAATATTTCAGTTATGGAGTTTACTCAAACAGTATGCTGTATGCGTTTATGTTCCCCTTGGCAGGCGGGCTCCTCCCCTTAACAGTGATCCTGTTCACGGGAAAAATCCGGTTGAACCGTTACATGCGGACCTTCATCTATATTTATAATTCCGGCATTGCGGTCCTCACGGTGGGCAGTATTTTAAAGGGAGTTCTGGATATTTACGGAACCACAAACCACCTGATAAGATACTATAATATATTGGGACCGGTATTTTTGCTGGTGGGTATTATCGGATACATTATCTCTTATAAGCGTGCATAGGATAACAAAATGAACCTTTGGGGACGGGGTTAGGGGTTCACTTTTAAAAAAGTGAACACCTAACCCCGTCCCCAAAGGTTCATTTCAGTCATGTTCTTTAAGCATTCTCACCAGAGTTATGGTGTTGAGAATCACGGTGGCGGTGTCAAAAGCCACACCTACATAGGACTTGATCATAAAATGATAGAAGATCCAGGGAACGAAGGATAGTGTCACCAGAAGTTTGAACTTGACAGGATCTTTTACATCCATAAAGATAATGTACACTGTGCATATGATGGCCGGTATATACCCCAGAAATCCCTGCTCATTAAGGAGGATTGTTGTAAAAACAGACAGTATGATTATAACAATCTTCCAGATCGTATTAAGTTTATCCTTATAGCACAGATAATTCCTGAAGCAGGAGATCACGTTGCCGGCAGCTCCGGTTACAGCTCCCAGGAGCAGAAGGCTAACCGCCTGTAAAAGGAGCTGGACCGTCTGTGCTATCAATATATATGCCTTTTTCTTTAACGCTCCCGAGCCCACCTGGATCATGGATCCGAAGAATTCTATGATATTTGCGATTATAATTGTTGTCATGACTCAAAAGGGAATTTATAGTCCAGCTTAAACTCATCTCTTAAGGAGATCAGCTCCTTCTGTATGCTTTCGCCCACAGGAACACCCTTGTCCTTTCGTTCATTCCAGGCGATCCATTCCTTTTCTCCCGCGGTATATATCCTCTCAGCTCCCGGAGCCTTCTTGGATCCGCGCAGATCTCTAAGGATCCCTCCCGCAGTCTCTTTAAAGGTGTCAAGGCCCATAAAGAATTCGGGATTTATGACAAAGAAGAAGTGGCCCAGACGGTACATCCTCTTGTTTCCGTTTTCATCGACGCCGCTGAGTGCCTTAAGATAAGGGCCGCCTGCCAATGCTGCGGACAGGATCTCGACTATGGTCGTGAAACCATAGCCTTTATAACCGCCGGTCTCTTCTCCAAGACCACCGATGGAAAGAAGGGCGCAATCTCCTGCTCTCATGTTCTTTAGGATCTGTCCGGAATCGGTCATGGTTCCTCCGTCCTTGGTAACCACAAGGCCTGCGGGTGTGTCCTTGCCCGATCTCTCGTAGAACTCGATCTTACCGTTCTGCACTATACTGGTGGCGCAGTCGAAATTGAACGGGAATTCCTCATCTGTGGGCATTGTAAAGGTCAACGGGTTGGTTCCCATCATGGGCTCCACGCCGAAAGTAGGCGCGACGGAAGGTCTGGCATTGGTTCCGGAAATCCCGATCATGCCCTCTTTTTCCGCCATTGTGGTCCAATAGCCGGCAATACCGTAATGAGTGGAGTTAAAAATCGTTCCTCCCGCCATACCGTACTGCTTAGCCTTTTCGATCAGCTTTTTCATCATATGGTAGCTTGCGACCATTCCCATACCGTTGTTTGCGTCCATAACAACGGTCGTCGGAGTTTCCTTTACGATATCGATTTTTGTTACCGGAAGCAGGGTTCCGTTCTTTATCCTGTCAAGGTAGATAGGCTTGAATCTGTTGCAGCCGTGGCTTTCTATGCCTCTTCGGTCGCTCTCCAGAAGAACATCGGCGCAGATTGCGGCATCCTCCCTCGGAACACCGTACTTAACAAACACGTCGATCATAAAAGAATTCATCATTTCCCAAGGTACATAAGGTCTTGTCTCTCCCATTTTTTATCTCCTTTTACATATGTTTAATAGATGAAGAGTCATCAAAGCTCTCCTCTTTTCTACCACAGCCCATATTATACGGGCTGTTCTCCAACCTCATATTATACAGTAAACATATGCAAAAGTCACTTCTATTTCTTTTAGATGAATCCTGAAACTCCCCCTTTTGTTAAACCTCTTTACTTTTCAAGATGGTCATCTATGGAAAAAATAACCCACTCCGCAATATTGGTGGCATGGTCTCCCACCCTTTCCAGATATTTGTTTACCATCAGCAGATCCGATGCGTGTTCCTCATAACCGGTATTTTTCTGCCAATCCAGTCCAATCCAGTCCAATCCAGTAGTTATACAGGGGATGGTTATGTATGTCAATGGCAAAACCCCATTAAATGAAGATTTGATTTGCTATTTTTTTTGATAGGTTACATTATGGAGATTTTTCTTGTGTTTTTATTTCATCGGTGATACGGTGATACAGTGATATAACAGTGATATAGTCAGGATATAGTCAGGGTAGGAAAAAAGAAAATCGGAGACTATGAACACTGAAATGATGGTATAATAGAATACATATCGAAACAAGAATTTTCTTTATTAGTATTATCCAATTCCGTGTTAGTTTCAGAATACACATATATATTTCGGGGAGATTGTTTGATGGATTACGGATCATTCGGCACTATGGATTTTAATTCCATTGTTCAACAAGAAAATATTTTTCCGATAAAAAGCGATTCAGATGAAGTAAACAATGTAGATTCTTACATTCAATTCAATAGAAAGCACCAAGATACGGCTTTTAACCAAATATATTATATTTCTGACATTCATTTGGATTATAAGAAGAACGAAATAGATTCAAAGGATACGGTTAAAACAATTGTAACTCATATGTTGCGTGATATTTCCGCAGAAACAGAAGCGCGACCTAGAATCATCTTAATTGGTGGAGATGTATCATACGATATCAACATGTTCGAATTGTTTGTCGAAACGCTGAATGCCGCAATCAGGATAATCCCCGGAAAAACCGATGTTATTTTTGTGCTGGGCAACCATGAGTACTGGAATCAAAATAAAAGTGTTGAAGACATTGTTTTGCTATATCGTGGTATTTTAAACAGATACAAGATGCACTTATTGCATAACGAAATTATATGGATTGATGAACAATGCGAAATACACCATATTGATAAACCATCCCTACATGATAGCCGTGACAATAAATTAACAGAAGAATTGCGTAAAGCTCAAAGAATCTTCTTTGGTGGAACTGGCTTTTCAGGCTGTAACACTGAACTGAATGCCCTTAGCGGAATGTATAAGAATACCATTAACAGAAAGCAAGAGATTGAGCTTTCCGCTGAAATATCAAGCTTATATGATGTTATAAAAAAAGTTCTGAAGGATAAAACTGTAATTGTTTTCACTCACATGGACTTGCAGGATTGGAAAGGAAATAACGAGCCCTATCAGAAAAAATGGATTTATATCTATGGTCATAGCCACAGCAACTATTATTTTGATGACGGCGAGAGACGTGTATATGGAGACAACCAGGTCGGATATAGCAATCGTACGCCACGACTTAGATATTTATTTGTTGACAGGATGTATGATTGGTTTGGATCTCTAGATGATGGGATATACATTATCGGCAGACATGAATACATAGATTTTTACCGTGAAAAAAACGTTTTCCTTACGTGCAGTCGAGACTTCAACAAGTTATATATGCTTAAGAAACAAGGATATTACTGCTTCATACATGAAAACAGGCGTGGTCGCTTATGCTTGTTAAATGGAGGTGCACTTCACTCATTAAGGTACAAAGACCTTAAGTATTATTATAAAAACATGGATGTGGAAATCCATTATGTCCTTCCAGCTTTGTTAAAATTTCAGGAGATTCAACGAAGATTATCAGATGAGATAAAACAAATCGGTGGAAATGGTCAAATACACGGTGCCATCATTGATATAGACGGTGATTCAAATTCTTATGGGCCTGAGTCAATCGCATATTGTCATTTATATGTTAATCCTATTGATTTAACGATCACGCCATATTATGCCTTAGATATGGAGTTAAAGGCAGTATATCCTTGTTTTTCAGCACTAATACATGATAAATGCCCCGCTTTATATAATACCCTTAAAAGGCTGCCCTCAACCATGCATAAGAACGCTCTTATTTTACGTCCCGTCAATAAAAAAGAGCTCACGACTTTGCCTAAATTATATTTAAAAAAAGACATATATGAAGTGTCCAGAAAACTGAACAAGCTTCAAAAGCTGAACGCAAATCTGCTTAATATATGGTTTGAAGACATTCCCGGATTAATTCCAACTGTACTGGCTAATACAAAACAGAATGAATTAGCTATCAGTGTCCATCATAAACCTGCTCTTAACAGTACAGAAGCAAATCAGAGTTCTGCCGAAAAAACATTCTTTTATACAACGCCGCACAGTATTCGAACCTCAGCATCTGATGTACATAGAGAGTACATTGACCGCAAACTATTGTCTGTTCAGGCAACAACAATAACAGAAGATGGACGCTTCGAACTGCAAAATGGATATGATATCAAGGATAACAAACACATTATATATTTACAGCGTTATCTAGGTCACGACAAAAGCGTTGTCATCCCCGATAATATAACTCATATATCTACTGGCGCGTTTAAAGGGAATCAAAGCATCGAAAAGGTAGTAGTTTCAAAAACTATAGAATTAGTCGGAAAAGAAGCATTTGCTGAATGCACAAATCTTCAAGCAATCGAATTCTGCAATCCGGTCACACAAATCAGACGTAATGCATTTTCAGATTGTAGAATTCTTCAGACGGTTATCCTTCCAAGCGAACTAACAGTGATATCAAATAGCATGTTTAAAGGATGTAAGTCTCTTAAAACAATTGAAATACCCAAATCTGTAAAAGTAATTGGTGCAAATGCCCTTGATGGATGTGTCGCTCTTTTGAGTATAGATTTACCGGCATTGCTAGAAAGCATTGATGAAAATGCCTTCTATGATTGCGAAGTATTAGAGAACTTAACTATTCCGCAAGGAATTACAACCATAAATGCATATATTTGCGCACATTCTGGAATTAAAAAAATAAATATTCCAAGCTCTGTTTCATTTATTAACCAAAATGCCTTTGCTTTTTGTAAAAGCCTTGTAATTAATTACAACGGTACCTCTACAGACTGGATTAATGTTGGGAAGGCTCCTATGTGGGATGGTCATTTGCAGCATTATACGGTAATATGCACCGATAAAATAATAGAGAAACCTTAAAAAGCATGAGACTCATGAAAGTTCTGCTTATGTATACAACAGTGTTTTTCGAATGAAACCGCCTAAGGCTTTCACAATAACATATCCCAAGGAGTACGCCATGAACTACATCGGTCCGATCATTACCAAATACAGAAAAGCAAAGCAGTTAACACAACCGGAACTCTCCGAGCTTCTTGCAAAAGAAGGGATCGAGGCTGGTGCCAAATGTCTCTCCAGCTGGGAAAGCGGTCGCACAGAACCCGGCGTAAAGCAGCTCTTTACCCTTTGTAAGGTCCTTGAGATTAAGGATATTTATGAGGAAGTATTCGGAATCAATCCATACAACCCGGTAAGCCTTCTTAATGAACTCGGCAAGGATCGTGCTTATGAGTACATCGAAATGCTTGCTGCCAATCCCAAGTTTGCAAAGGCCACGGCAGAATCGGAACTCCCGATCATCAGGTCGATACGCCTTTATTCTCTTGGCGTGTCTGCAGGTACCGGAAACTTCTTCGACAATGAAGATTATGAAGAGATACAGATTGACGAGTTCGTTCCCGCCGGCGCTGACTATGCTGTTCATATCACCGGCGATAGTATGATGCCTTTATTCCGCGACAAACAGATTATATATGTCCACAGCCAGAGCACACTGGAAGACGGTGAAATTGGCATATTCTCCCTCGATGGAAACGCTTATTGTAAAAAGCTTATGAGAAATAAAAAAGGAACCGCACTGATATCCCTCAATAAGAAATATCCGCCGATCCCTGTGACCGAAAGCAGCACCTGCGCCATTCTCGGAAAAATACTTGTGTAATACATCGCACTGACACATGCGGTTTTGATTTGATTTTTAAAATTCTGTCCAATATATAGAATATGTATTTTAATTATGCATTAAGTCCGAACAGTTTTAATTAATACCCTACCTTTTTTATGTTTTTTGAAATTATATTTTTTCCTATTCAACAATTATGTATTTATCAATATAACCTTCTCCAGAATCTTTTCTGCATAGACAATTGGGACAAATGACTTCCTCTTCCTCAGTTTCAAACAAGCATCCACAGCAGTTGCAGTAATACTTTTTTAATGACCCTTTGGGGACGGGGTTAGGGGTTCAACTTTTGAGCCTTTGGGGAGTAACCGTCAAATAATCCGCGTATAGTTTTCGGTTTTGGCCTATGTTAAAATATGCGGGGCATGAGCGCATTTTGTGATCAAGTGTGTAAAAAATGATACCATTCTTTGGTATAGATCAAAAAATGATATCATTTTTTGCACACTGTCACAGATGTTCACATAGTTCATTTCTGGCATAGCAAACAGGCTGTCAGATGACGGCAGCCGTATCGCTTGGGAAATCGTTCTTTGAAAGACGGATATCCCGCTTCCGAGGAGTATGAGGTTTTTCGTTACCAGGCGGAGTGGCGAGATGTTCAAAACGCCGTGCTTTTTCCGAGCCCTGATACCTACGGTATTGTTCCGACCACGGCATCAATTCCACGGGGGCATCGATCGGCACACCTCGTCGGACGTGCTTTGGCAGCATCTCTGCAAGGTACTTTATGTAATAATACGGGTCAGCACCATTGGCTTTGGCTGTTTCGATGAGTGACGTGAGTATTGCTGTAGCCTCTGCCCCGGATGTCGTGTTGCTGAAAAGATAATTGTGTCTTCCGAGCGCTATGGGCTTTACACTCCTTTCGGTAGCGCCATTGTCGATGGGAATGCTTCCGTCTGACAGGAAACGGCATAATACTTCCTCGTGATGAACGGAATAAAGGATGGCATCTTTTAAGCGGTCGCTGTAAGAAGGGGAAGAAGGATCCAGACTGTGGATGTAAGCAAAGAATTCGTTGACACAAGGCTTTACCTTTTCTTTCCTTAACGCAAGGCGTTCGGAAGGGGTAAGTTCCTTAAGGAGTCCCTCTTCGTGATAGATCTTTTGGATCAGGGAAATGGCTTTAACCTCCGGAAGTTCCTTCAGCTTCTCCTCATTAAGACCTTTCTTTTTGACAATGCGAAGTGCTTCGACAAATCTTCTTCTGAGGTGCATAAAACAGCCGCAAAGCGTGATCTTGGATGTGTTTTCTTTTTCGAAAGAGGAGTAGGCACTGTAAGCATCGGAAGTAAGAAAGATGTGTGAAGACAGCTTTTCATAGAATTGCCTTAAAGGCTCAGCGGATCTGCTGGGATCGTATGTGTAGGTGATTATCTGATTGCCTTCGGCAAGCGGACTTGTCCTGTGAACCCACATAAAGCCTTTTGATCCGGGCTCTTTTCCATTGCGGATGACAAGATACGTTGTTTCATCGCACTGCTGATATTCGCAGGGACAGAGCTGCTCCGTCATCATGTCATAGGGCACTTTTAAGAGTTCAAGGGTAAGCTTAACGATCCAGTTCGAGAGAGTCTGTCTGGAAAAGGGTATGCCAAAACGCTCCGGATCAGAGGATTGTCTGTTCAGAGGAAGGTAATTGTTGTATTTATCTGTTACGAGCGTTGCAAAAAGGGAAGGGGATACAAGACTTTTAGGTAATAAGGTGTCCTCAAGAGGCAGACTTATAAGCGCATGCTCAAGACCATAAGAGATTGCCGGAGTATAGACGATCTTCTGATAAGAATACTGACGGACAACTTCGACTGTGCGGTGTTTGTGCCAGTAGGCGAAACGCCAGTTGCCTTCACCGTAACGGGCGTTGAGATCATTTATATCGTAATCATAGATGACCTGCTTCGGCAGGTTTGAGAGATCGGAATCTCTCTTTCCGGGATGTTTTTTCTTACCGGTAGTGTGAGGTGTGAAGGGCTTCTTAGGTATAGAAGTGATGGTTTTATCGGCTGATACGGGTTCTGCTTCGCATGTTGCATCCTCGCTTAAAGGATCGACCGCAGGATCGGTATCAGGTGATGAGTTCATAACGACGGATGTTTTTTCGGTGCTCCTTCCGAACAGGGTATTGTCCCTGAGTTCGCGGATATCGGTAAGATGAAGGTTTATTTCACGGAGCGCCTTCACCTCGGCTTTGGCACCGGAAAGTTCGTCTTTCATCTGCTGGAACTGAAGTATCATTTCGTTCTGGACTTCCTTTAAAGTGTCCAGCTCTTCCTTGAGTTCGGAACTCTCGACATAGTAACATAAGGCACTTTCGATGAGTTCATCGCGAGACTTGAATTTCAGGATCTCGCGATATGCCTCTATTCGTGCCTTGAGCATGATGGTATTCCTCTTGTTTGTTATTATGCGAGTGCGTTGTTGGAAAGGGAACGGATCTTTATTATGATTGAAGTCAGCTGCTGATTTTCCTTTGTGAGCTCTGATACCTGCGCGGAAAGCTCGGCGTTCTGTGCTTTAAGAGTCAGTATATCAGCCCTGGCTTTATCGAGTTCCTGAGTCAGTTTTGATGATATGGCATCGTTGAAAACTGGTTCTGCTTCCTTCTTGCGACCACGCTTTCCAGTCGGGATGATTTCTCCGGTTTCGGGATCTATACGTCCGATGCATTTGCGCGTGGAACGTGCCTGTTTCTTTTCAGGATCCCAATAGCTGGTGGACTCGTAAACGTAGGTTGTATCGGTATCTTTATGGTACTGCTTGATTATAGCCATGAACGTTACCTCTCGTTACATCTGATATAAGCATTATATCACGAGAACTAAAAAATGTCAAGCGAATAGTGATAAATATTTCATGAAAATGTCACCATTATATATGCTTGACAATGAGGCGGGAAGCTTGTATTTATGCTGTTTTATCACTGACGGAAGGACGTGGGTTAACAGTGCGGATGGAACTTTCAATAGAAAATCCATCCATTAATCGACGGAATTGTTCTGGTGATATGTCACGAGCCTCGGAATCGTTTCTGGGCCATTGGAACACTCCGTCATTCAATCGCTTATAGACCAAACAGAAACCATCACCTTCAAAAAGCAGTCCCTTTATGCGGTCACGTTTGGTGCCGCAGAAAAGGAAAAGGGTGCCATTCATGGGATCCATTCCGTAGTTTAGGCGGATCAGAGCTATGAGACCGTCAATGCCACGGCGGAGATCGGTCCTCCCGGTTGCTATGACAACCCGCTCCACACGGGCATCCCTAAACATAACGCAGTACCTCTATTACGGACTGTAAGGCTTTTTTGGAAACAGAATCTCCGATGAGGACACGACAGCCGTTGAGCTCAATGATGAGATCTGATGACGGGATAGAAGGCTGAGTAACATTTGTGGTGTGTACGCCGGACGTTTCATTTGGAAGGCTGAGTTCACAGAAAGAAACAGAGGGTGTCAGAGGCTGTTTTGAAGCTGAATCGATTAAATGGTTCCTGAGTCGCCTCTGCCAGTAAAAGAATTGACGGAGATTAACGCCGTTCTCACGGCACCAGGCAGATTTTGACATGTTGCTTGAGAGCTGGTCTTGAATGATCGAAGCCCACTCATTGGCACGGACCTGATAAGAAGATTTATCCATAGAGACCTCCTGTATTTTATGGACAAATCTTAACAGAATTGGTAGGATTAAAAAAGACGCCGATTATTTGACGGATACTTTCGGATTGGCTTTAAAATGTAATTGGAATATATAGCTGAAAAAAGGAAAGGATAGCCATGCGTAAAATAGATACAAGAATAAAAAACAAGGAACAAACAATTTTAAAAACAATAGATAAGGTAAAGACGTTAGAACAGCAGATGAAAGGCCTGGAAGAAGCAAGATTGTTCTGTTCGATAAACAGAAAAGATGTGCTTAGAAATGGCCGTTGTAATATAAGATGTGATCTGGATATTTACAAGTATTGGAATTTTTGCCCTGATAGAATAGGTGGGGATAATGAGAATGGTGTTTCATGGGCCGTACTTTTTCCTGATGTCGGTTATTTCACCGATGAAAATGAGACAGTAGTTTGCTTGTCTAAAGAGAGACTGTTGTTTTTTGAAAAGTATTATCAACAAATGTGTGAAAGATTATTTGCTGAAATTGAAATAGTGAAAAGAAAACTTAATTCATTATATGCAGAGTATGGGAGATTGATTTATAGTTACAAAACCGGAATTGAGTTTTAGTAGAAAATATCCGGAAAAAGATGTGGCGAGAACCCTCGGGAGTGAGGGCACAATTATTAGTGTAATTCCTTCTCAAAAGCTTCCGGGCTTTGAACCTTTCCGGCTACTTCGAACAGGCGGCTGAGTTCGGCGGGATCGGAGATCGTATCGGAGAGCCTTAGACTTTGCTTACTTGCGTCGCCTCGGATCTTGAATTCTGTACACTTAGAACTGTTTCCGGAGGGAGACTGCAGATGTCGGAGATCTCCTCCAAGACGTGATCATTGATAATTAATATGAAGCAACTTTAGCAAGCGAGTTTTTAATAATTTCTTGAATCCGATTTACTTCTACGTCCGGAAGTGACGTTTTGTGCTTTGCATAATAACGATTCATACGTTTGAGCTTAAATCCGGATCTGGTCAGCTGAGA
>JAEEGI010011415.1_pt1 | contig 19165 bp, 16 predicted proteins | sample 8958751 | NCBI WGS metagenome assembly JAEEGI01 (sample SAMN16246545, study PRJNA631951) | gut metagenome | biome: gut microbiome; feature: rumen; material: KS-attached | host: Bos | place: Iran: Karaj | collected 2018-10 | reverse complement strand
GTGGTGCTGGCCTCGATCTTTTTGCCCGTGTCGCCATAGGTGGCGGTCACGTTTTCGGCGGTGATGGTCTGCGCGGACTTGGCGCTAACCGTCACTTTCGCGCTGCCAGTGTATGTGGTATAGTTGTCTGCCGTCACCTGGTAATAGACGGTCTTTTCTCCAACTTCGGTCTGGGTCGGGCTGGCGTCAAGGGTATAGCTACCTTCCTCTGTACCGTACTTGACCGTATAGCCCGTCGCCGGGTCGGTCACATTCACGGTGATGCCGTGGGGCTGTCCGTCAGCAGTCGCGGTCACATCAGACGCACTGACGGTCATGGCCTTTGTGCTGATGTTAACGGTCACTTCCTTGGTCGTCTCCGCATAGTCATCGGTTGCAGCCGCTGTTACGATAACGTAGGCTTTGCCGTCTGTCGGAGGAACTTTATTGATCGTCAGTTTACCGTCGGAGGCAACGCTGATGTAGTCTCCGCTGCCCTCTTTAACGGCATAGCTGATCGTGCCGCCGCCCGTGGACGGTGTAGTCACGCTGGCGCTGACACTCTTGTCCGTGTCGCCGTAGGAGGCGGTCACATTATCCGCGGTTATGGTCTGCGCGGCTTTGATCTTCAGCGTAATGGTCATTGTTCCGGTTCCTGTTTTCACACCATCAGAACCGGGCGTGATCGTGGTAGTATTCCCTTCCGCATACGCGGTCAGGCTCATGCCGGGGAGCATTCCGGCGAGCATGGCCAGCACAAGGGCGAAGCTCAAAAATCTCTTTGTTTTCATATTCACACCTCTTTGTAGGTTACTTTACTTCAAGTGTCAGTTGTATCTCCGCTCCGTTGAGCGGTTGGTTGTCTTCTATGGTATAGCAATCGTAATGGAGCGTCGCGGGGTAGTCGCCTACGTCCAGCGCTTTTTCCAACGTGATGTGGGTGAACGCCTCGCCGGGGGCAAGCGCCTCGCCCGTCCAGAGCGCCGTGCCGTCGTCCAGCGTGAGGCTGAGGACAAAGGTGCAGGCGTTCTCCGCCGGGTTTTTGAGGTTCACGGTCTGCGTGGCCTTGCCCGCCGCGAAGTCCAGCTTTTCATAGCCAGGTATGGCGATGTTCGCGCCGCTGCCGGACGCGGCCTCCGCGAACCGCTCCACCCTGTCCCCGCCCGCGCCGCAGGCGGTCAGCAGGAGCGCGAGGGCGAGGAACGCGAGTTTTTTCAGTTTCATGTTGTTTCTCCTTTTGCGCCGCCCGCGCGCGCGGCGATTGCTTACGGATAATACGCCTTGCTCAGCGTGATGCGGGGTTGGCCTCCGCGAACCGCCCGCCTTGTCGCAACGTTTCGCCTTGAGCGTAATAAAATTTTACATTTGTTCGAATCAACGCTTAACGATTAAGGAGTAACGTACCCATATACCTCAATCTTTTTTATACCTTTAGACTGGTCTGCCAGAATGGGTGTGCCATTTACTTTCGGTGTCTTATCCTCTTCCGTAGTTTCCACTACAAATGGTGCTTCGCTGTCTGTTGCAGTACGATTTTGATCGTCATAGAATACGCATTTGGTGATGGTATATCCTTCGGCAGCATTGACGGTGGCCGACCAACCGTATCCCCACCATCCCCAGTTAGCGTGGTATGCTGAGCTCCCTCCTGCAGTATAACTGAATAAAACGGTTGCTACATTCGCCGTACTGTAGCTGGCCTGTTCTTTGGCAGTTGCCGTAATGGTGGTCAGCAGCGATTCTACGGCGTTCACCGCCGCCGTAAAGGTCACGGTGTCCTGATAGGTGCCTGCGGGCTTGGAGCTGTAATCGTCCACGATGATGCCCATCGCTTTGTTCGTGCCGCCGCTGGCGTTTAGCTCGGCTGCGGTAAACTCCCAGGAAGCGGGCGTTGCCGTGCTGCTGTAAGTACCCGTGGCCGTCGCCAGATTGTAGCCGACGGAATTGCTGCCGTTCTTCAGCGCCCAGCTATTCGCGGACTCTGCGGTGACGGTCAGCTTCTTGCCGCTATCAAAGGTGTCGCCGGACGTAACCGAGGCGGTGAGGCCGCTGGTGGCATTCCAGCCCGCCGCGCTGACGGTCAGCGTCGAGGGGATTTGCAGGGTGTAGGTGCTGACGTTGTCCGCCGCCCGCGCGGTCAAACTCATGCCGGGCATCAGGCCAAGCACCACCACGCCTGACAAGGCCAGCGAAAGTAATCTCTTCTTGATTTTCATAAATGATTGCCTCCATTTGTTGTTTTGTATATACAAAAAACCGCCGAACCTGACAGGGTACACTTACCCCGTCAGAATCCGACGGTTATCCATCACGAATGCTGTATTCAGTTTCAAGTGCCCCGCAGGACATAAAAAGGACGCAGTTATAGCCTGTGCTGTGCTGTGCTGTGCTGTGCTGTGCTGTGCTGTGCTGTGCTGTGCTGTGCTGTGCTGTGCTGTGCTGTGAAAGCGTAGGCCTTTTCCGCATGTCTGTCAAGCCTCCTTCTGATAAATATCTTAATTATTTCAAATAAAAGCTTTTCACTAATTCCAAATAACAACACTTATACATAATAATTATCGCAATTAACTCTAAAGACACCATTATCCAAGCAGTGCTTTTAGATTAAAATTTCATTAAATTATTATTAAAAAGTCAATTTAGTACAGACTATACATATTTTTTATGACCTGTATATATTGATTACATTTTTATTCTCCATGACAACATATGTAGGAGTTCCCAAAAGATCATATTCATCATAAAATCCCAATCCGTTTTTTCGATATTTCCTATCGCGAATAAGAAACTGCATAATTTCAAAGAATCATTCTTCTAAAATCATCTGCTTTAAATATTTATCCTGATCCCTTGAACTGTGAACAATACCGGTAACCTGTACCGCAGCGTGTTCAACATCAATCCAGAAATAAACAAGATAATTTCCAATATTTGTTTTCCTGACTCCTTCCGTTCTCCATGGCTCTTCATCTACAAGAAACCATTTCTCAGGATTTACTGAAAGATTTTCAAGAAGCGACAATTGAAGAAGTTAACGCGACCTTTTTGGCTTATTTTTTTATCAAAAGTCTCGTTAAATTCTTCAATTAATGTAAATAAATTAGCACTAGTATATAAAGAGGGTGCGTATAATGAACATTATACGCACCCTCTTTTGTTGTGTTCCTGCGATCCTTCGCCTATAATGATAAAGAGTACGTATTTATGCATGAAAATAGTGCGTATTATGGAGGCATGGAATGGCTAATAAAATGACCGTGGCACTCACAAGAAAGCAGTACGAGGAGATCATAAGAACAATGCACGAAGGCGGTGCAGGATTCAGAAAAAATCCTCGGATCGCAACGGCACTTGTCCTTGAGGCAAACCTGGGACTGAGGATCGAGGACATCCTGGAGCTGCGCCTCAAGGACATCATAAGGGACGGATCACGCTACAGGCTCGACATCCATGAGCAGAAGACAGGGAAAAAGAGGACCTTCACGGTCCCAGCAGAGATATACATGTATATCGAGAACTACTGCCTTAAGAATAAGGTCAGACCACAGGACAGGATCTTCCCCATAAAGGAGAGGGGGATCCAGAAGTACCTGCAGAAGGTGGCTGACTACCTCGGATACGAAAATATCGGCACGCACAGTTTCAGGAAATACTATGCGACCGATATCTACAACCAGAACGGACATGACATCGCCCTGGTACAGATACTCCTGCAGCATACGAGCGCTGCCACCACACAGCGGTATATCAACATAAGCCCAGAGAAAGTTGAGGATGCCATAAGGGGACATATAGACCTAATCTGACAATCATGGATTATGATGATAAGAATAATCATAATATGGGGAAACTGATATTAAAAAAAGAGCAAGTGCTAAAAAATGGGATGTAAAAGGCAGAAACAAATAAAGAATCCGTCTCTACAGAAAACTCTCGTAAAAACGGATTCTTTTATTTGTAAGCATTAAGTCCAAAAAAATTTCTTCTATGTTCTGATTGCACCTACCATTTTTTCATCATTAAGTTCAGAAAGAAAATAATATTGAGAATTTTTTCTTGTGTTGGATTATTTTTAAGTGTCATTGAGAATTTTTCCTTAATATGGTAAAATTCTCAATATAAATTAGAAAAGAGGTATAATCATGATTAAGCGAGAAAAATATATCGCTCCCATAAGAAGCTTTTATGATAGTGACCTTATAAAAATCATTACTGGTGTCAGACGATGCGGAAAATCCGAGATTTTGAAGCAGATTAAATCTGAAATTGCTGAAAAATCCGATAATATCATCTATCTCAATTTTGAAGACCGTATCATCACTGAACAGATCCAGGAATGGAAGGATATAGTCTCATACATTGAAAATAATAGAAAGTCAGGATTCTGCTATGTCTTTCTTGATGAAGTACAGGAAATAGACGGATGGCAGAATGCCTGTAAGACTCTGCGTCTAAGAGACTGCTCCGTATTTATTACCGGATCAAACTCCAAGCTGCTCTCAAAAGAGTTTACAAAAGAGTTATCCGGAAGATATGTTGCATTCAGAATCCGTCCTTTTATATATAAGGAAATTCTTGAATATGCAAAAGAGCTTGGAAGAGAAGTTCCTATATCAGATTACCTTATATGGGGTGGTTTCCCAAAGCGCCTTGAATTTCAGGGAGAAGAGGAGCTGCGGATCTATCTCAATGACTTGGACAAAACCATCGTTGAAAACGACATAATAAACCGGTACAGAATCCAAAAATCAAATGAGTTCCGTAAGGTTGCTAGTTTTGCACTGATATCCAATTCACGTATATATTCAGCCAAAGGCATATCTGATTATATGAAGGGAAATAATAATAGCTGCAGCAGTAACACCGTACAGAAATGGATCTTCTATCTGAGTGAGGCTTATATTATAGATCAGGCTGACCGCTATTCTAAAAAAGCAAAGAAAGTTCTTGAAAACAGCCATAAGCTCTACAACTGTGATGTTGCGTTAAACTCCATCCGCTGCATAAATAACCGTTACGACCTTACTCATAATCTGGAAAACATAGTCTACAACGAGCTTATATACATGGGATATAAAGTAAGCGTTTATGATAATAATGGAAGAGAAATTGATTTTCTTGCTGAAAATGGAAATTTTAGATATTTCATCCAAGTAGCATACAGTGTCACAGAAGATAAAGCATATCAGCGTGAGATGTCCGCTTTTAACGGGCTTAGTCAGGTAGATACAAAAATACTGATTACAAATGATGATATCGACTACTCAACCAGCAACGTAAAGCACCTAAAATTAAAAGATTTCTTGCTGATGGATAACTTAGAAGGATAACCTGATTCCAGGAAATTATATTTAAATACCTTCCATCCCCCAATCCCCCTGCCATATAGGCTGTAACTTCCGCCTTCAAAACGGGATGGGGGTCTGGGGGAACGGGCGCATTTTTTCGGGGGCTGCGGTGGGTTCCCCCAGAGCTAAAGGCAGCCATGACCAAAAGGATTTCTGTGATAATTTCCGTCTGTGGCTGCTCTGAGCTTTTTCGTGGGAAATAGCCTCCCGGCTATCCCCACTTATAAAAATCTTGCTTATGCTGTCAGTGTGTAAACCCTATCAATCAGCTTATCCTCAGGACTTACAACTGTACTGTTTACTTCACAAACCATATTGTAAAGGCTCTGAATGTCTGTATTTTCATCCTTTGGCATTAAGATGCACTCATGAATTGATGAAGGAAGTACCACGAAATCATGGATTCCAATATTATCTGCTAGCTCCTTTAGAGCTGTACGGTCTGCAATTCCACTCGCACCTCTAAATTTTGACTTATTACTCACAACGTAAATCGGTGCAAATTCGTTACAGATAGGGCTTTGTTCCTCTCCAATGATGTTTGCAATCACTGAAAATAATGGCTGTATAGTTGTTTCCTTATGGCTGTTCTTCTCTGCCACACTCCATGCAATATTAAAAGCAATCTCTGCATTTTTCAAAATCTCTTTCTTAACCTTTACAGAAAAATGCTCATTTTCTCTGTTTCCATCCAAATATAAATACTCTTCAAGTCCGTCAAAACTGCTTGGTCGCTTAACAATATCCTCTGTTCCTGTAGCCTGTAATCCTAACCGGATATGAGAAAGCACATAGTCCTTATTGGTAAACATGGATAAATCAAAATCCGTGTTGCACTGTCCTACGATTCTCTCTATTTCATCAACAACCTCATAAACAGAAAGCCACTCACGCTCTGCATTTCCAACAAAATCCTCTGCATAAAGGTTTGGTGCTATCTTGTCGGTACGGTTCTTCTTAACCGTGATACCCTCTTTACAAATTCCATTCTTTATTGCCGTTGATTTCTCTGCAAAATAACCTCTGCTGTTAAGTTCCTCAATAATCATTTCAATCGTGATGTTCATTTCAATACTTCCTTTCTCCAATCAAATCATTACTATCGATAGTTTTTTCAGGCTCTCCAACGCCATGAAAATGTGCTTTCAAGATCTTGAGCTTTTCTGGAGGGGGGCGATTCTTTTTGAGTGTGATATTTTCCATGTGTTTTTCCTTTCTTTCATGTGTTTTGAAATGTGCTTTCTGAGTCTGTCGCTAATCTATCGGGTTTGCGTGCATCTTCAGGTAACCATTCTGTTGAATGCTGCAAGGAGCAAGGAACGAGACGCCGTAGGGCAACCCTTGCAGCTTGAAACAGAATGGTTACGATGCACATCAGCAAACCGATTAGCGGCGGACACAGGAAGATCATTTCATCATGAAAGACAGGAAAAATACTGAGAAAATACACGCGAAAAAAGAGGGGGTTCCCTATGGGAACCCGTTGGAGATGGGGACTAAATTATTTCCTTACATGCGCAAGCATGGCCCCATAAGGGAGATGGGTAAGGGGGCAAAATCCGCAACGATTTTCTGCGGATTGGGGGTGTTGGAATGGTACACAAAAAAATCCTTGCATACACTCTGCGCCTTATGGCATTTTAGTTCATACCATATAAAACATTTGACCAAATCAATATTTCATTACCACTTATGTGTTGATTTTAAGCCATTTTTCACGAATATTATTAAAATATTATTTTTATAATATTTTTACTTGTATTATTATATGGGTTATGTTATATTAGACTTAGGAAAGGAGGAATAATTGAATGGCAGACAAACTTACAACTGACCTTGCTGAAGGTAACAGGGAAATATTAGACCTGTTAAAAGAGAACAATCGCTGGAATTATGGCTACACAATAAATACCATGATTTCAACCTTTGGCAACATCCCGCCATCCGTAAAAAAGGATCTTCTTAGCCTCATTAAACCGAAGCTAAAAGAACTCAATAAAAGGATGGATAAAGCCGGTGTTCTGGAACTTGGAGAACTTACAAAAGAACATGATGCATATGATTCCATTGCAAAGTTTCTAAACAACGGACAAAGGATAACCCTTGAAGATCTTCAGGCGGAACCTACGATGAAAAAAGTTGCATTACAGGACGGCTACCTGATCTGCCCCGAGAACTGGATAATTGTAAATCCGGAAGAGGCAGAAAACTGTTTATATGCCGGGGTCATTGAATGCAGAAATGGTTCACGACTTGGAATCCCTCATTACGTATATCTGTGTAATTACAGATATGGAAATGAGTATCCAAAAGGTTTCACAGAAGACATGGAAAAGCAAATCGCTAATAAGTATCCAGTGTTCAAGGATGTATTAGCCAAGCAGGTAACACCAATCGATGATCCTGACAATCCGGGCGTAACACTTAATGCAGATGAATGGATGGAAGCTCCCACAATAGGACACTTTTCTATTTATATTCAAGGTGATCCTATGTATGGAAAGAACTATAATCCACCTGCAGGCGCTAGAATTGTCAGAGAAAACCTCAAAGAAAGTTGGGAGGATTAAAGAATGATACAGGAAAAATTGAAGAGTTTTATTCAGAAACTATCTGGAAGAAAACCATACCCAAATCCTGACAGAAAACCAATCAACCTGCCCGTAATCGAGGATAAGTCCCCAGAGAAGATCATCGGAATGTTAAGAGATGATATTCCAATCTGGGCATGGTACGACGGAATGAAAGCCAGGAAAGAAGATGGCAGTATGAATCTCAATGCACTATATGCTTTGGAAAAAGGGTATATTGACGGATTTTTTATGTATAGAAAAGAGGGTGATTTTCTCTGCAAATATGACACTTATATATTTGAAAATGACCCAAAGTTCCATATGAAGCTTAAAGAAATCCGGGCATTCAAAAATTCAAATGTTTTGGAAATCTGTAACGAAGATTTTAAGGATGCACGAGAGCTCTACTATGACGTTGAAGGATTAACCGAAGAACAGTACAGTTACCAGCATGATCTTACAGAGGAATACATTAGAGAATCTCTTTCTCATAACCTGGTACTGTATGTTACCGACGATCACTTCATCAGAAAGGAAGATGCACTTTAAAAGGGACTGTATGCATATACAGTCCCAAAGATAATAGACAAGATAAATACTTGAATACTATCTGTCTCGCAAACATTAGTATATCATTTTCTATTTATCTTTTCTATTATCGGATTTTTCCCAAACAACAACTCAACCGGGCAATGCTCCCCTTTTAGAACATGGAGTAATTATTGTATGCATTTTTGCACTGATACTGCATATATGCATTATGTCCACGCACCCTTTATACCATGCAAATGGACATGATGAGGGGGCGAAAGCTCCCTCATTTTTTGTACAAATCAAGCAAAAAACGGAGGACTTTTAAATGAGCAAATCAAAATCTATATCGGAACTCGTAGAAGAATTACAGGCAGAAAATGAAAGCCTGCAGTCATTAAAAAAGCTGTTCAATCAGGCTTGTAAAAACGAGTTCGGATATGATGTCAAAACATTGCATGACATCATTCTTAAATGGAAGCGTCTGGAAAAAAAGACAGCGCAGCCAGGTCAGCAAAATCAGAATGAACGAAGTGAATTCTGATTTCTGCGAGTAGGAGTGCAACTCCTACCAGATGCAGCGCATCTGCAAGGGGGAAAATCACCGCAAAATTGCGAACAAAGTGAGCATATTTTTGCGTGATTTTGCGGGGGATTCTCCCCCGTTCATCTGCGAATTTACGAGCAGATGAATAGGGATAGAAAGAGAAAAAATTATGAGCCCCCGGGCGAATAATTTCTTTCTCTTTCGTAAGGGACAACGTCCCTTGATGCAAGGGGGTAAATGCAAATAGGGGGAGCTGCAAGCTCCACCTTTGCCAAGATAAGCGTCCGACAGGACCTCATCGAAGATGAGCCCGAAGGGGCGTTATCAGATAAGGATTGAGCGCCAGCGAAAATCCTATCTGATATATCTTGCTTATATCAGATGCCGAAATGATTTGCGCATTGGAAGCTGCAATGACCTTTGAGCCAAGTATGATTCATTGGGAGCAGCGCGACCTTTGAAGCATACTTGCTCATTGGGAATGGAAGCGACCTTTGCGCAAATCATAAGGGAGCTGATATAAGAAAAATTCTCCGGATTACAACCACTATAAAAGGAGGGATATGGCTGAAGTAGAAAAATTTACCGGCGGTGTGATGATGCTTGAAAAACATTATGACCGCCTCCTTAAGAATGACAGCAATAAGGACATAGATCCTGACAAGTCTCATCTAAATTACAGCATTCCGATGGATCACGGAGGGCTGTCACCAAATGAATATTATCAGAAGCTAGTAGGCGATAGATATGTATATGGAAGAGGAACAAAGCGAGAGGAGAAAGCAATAACAGCCTGCGCATGGGTGATAACTGCTCCTGCTGAAATAGCAGACGACCAAGAAAAGGTTAAAGCGTTCCTACATGGTTGTTACGATTTCTGTGCAAACCGTTATCATCCTGAAAATATCATCCATAACTCCTGCCATTTTGATGAGGGAGGCAGGCCCCATATTCATATACTTTTTTGTCCCTCAACTTCTCTGGATCCAGATAGATTACATTACAGTACACAGAAGGTTGCAAAACCTGTCCGCCTAGAATCCGGAAGATACGAGTATTCTTACCGATTCAAACTTGATAAAAATGGAGAACGTATTCCACTAAAAAATTACTCCAAGATGGCAGACTATTACGATGAAAAAATATCAGCTGCCGATGTGCTGAATAAGTTCGAATTGCAACACTTCCATGGTGATCTGCAAACCTACCTGGATGAACATGGAATCGAAGGACAGGTTCTTAATGGTGCCACAAGTGGAGGAAATATCTCAGTAAAATCATTGAAGGAATTTACCCAATGTACCGGGCTAACAATAGATGATTTAAAAGAGAATCCCTTACCCAGAGAAGAACTTGAAAACAAACTCGAAGATACAAAAATTTCTCATGCAGACCGTAAGACCATAGAGCTAATAAACCAAACAGCTCTTACTACCCAGCTGGAAAAAAGCGTTAAAGAAAAAGATACCCTTATCAGCAATCTTAATGAAAAGCTGGATAAGGCTCTTTTAGAGAATCGCGAAAAAGATTCTTTACAAAGTAAAGATACAGAACGCCTTTCAGATTATAAATCTGCCCTGGCTGATAAGGATCTGCAGCTATCACTTTCTCTATCAGAAAATCAGGAACTTAAATCCCAAATCACTGATATTGAATCACGAAATGACGTCTTAAGAAATCAGCTTCAGCTCGTTGAAGATAAACTGAAATCACAACAGGAAGAACTGAAAAAAGCCCATGAAAAGATAGCAGATCTTGAGTCCAAACAGCGTTCTATCGAAGAAATAAAATCACAGCAGCCCACCAGAGAATGGGGCAACACATCTGAATGGGGTAAAAGCTCCGGGTGGGGTAACAGAGACAATACAAGAGAGGAAACAAAATCATGATAAAGAAAAAATTATCACTATGGGAAGCAATCGTATATTACAAGATAATATGGTTGTTACTTTTTGGCACAGTTTTGTATTTCACAAGAGAATACATCTTTTATTACTTCATAAACCTTACCGGGCTCACACCACTTAGCAGAAACCTGTATGATTTAGCTCATAATTCTGTCTATTTCGCCCTTGCAGGAATATGGTTCATAGTCGCATTCCTTATACTCAGGGACAAACGATATTATCGTGTAACTGGAAGGAATTATGGATACGATTCCGGGCATTACAGACCGTATACATATGGGCAGCTTGTAGACTATTTCAAAGATGCTGATCCTCATAAATTAGATACAGAAGCATTCCCTGAAAAACGGTGGCAGGACACAAATGCTCTTATTTTTGGCAGGGATCACAGGCATCTGATCCATATTCCTTCAAACTCTGAAACAAATATTGCCGTATTCGGTCCTCCCGGATCCGGTAAGACCAGCGGAATTGCAATAATCAACGCCCTCCGCTTTTCAGGCAGCGTACTGGCAATAGACATCAAGGGCGATATCTACAATTTCTGTCATAAATTCAGGAAGATCATACGCTTCTGTCCTGACCATCCCAATGCCTTGAAAGTCAGTTATCATTTTGACCCTCTTAAGGGAATCAAAGACATGAATGTAACAGACAAAAAGCTCTATATCGAGTCTATGGCCACAGTTTTAGTGGCAGATGAAGGAAGTAGTTCTGATGGAAATTATTTCTCTACCAGAGCAAGAAAATATCTTCAGGGAATAATTCATCTGATGCTGTACAAGGATCCTAATACCACATTCCCTCAGATAATCCATGCCACCTTAACCGGCAACTGCTTTGACTGGGTCACAATGGCTATGGAAAGTGATTGTATTGAAGCAAAAGAGCTTCTATCTCCTTTTTATGGAAATAACGAAAAAAACATCTCTGGAGCTTATGACAATCTCTGTACAGCACTTACACCTTTTTCTAATCCTGTACTGGATGAATTACTCACAGATAATGGAAAATGTATCTCCATTGATATGTTAAATAAAGGCTATGACATTTATCTGCAGATCACACAGGAACATCTGGAAGCATACGCTCCTCTTTTTACGCTTATTGTACAGAGCTTCAGCACAGCCTTCACAAAAAGACCTGACAGCTCAACAGGCGCAAAGAACAGACCAATCCTCATGCTGCTCGATGAATTCCCGGCTCTTACTTACAGTTATAAAATGATCAACTCCAACCTCTCCACTCTTCGTTCAAAATCCATCATCTGCATGATAATCCAGCAGAACATGGCACAGCTCGAATACCGGTATAAGAGCGAAGGAGCTCGCTCTATAATTGGCAACTGTAATTACCAGGTCATCCTTGGCAGTAATGATGCAACAAGTTCAAAGATATTCTCTGATACCTTTGGAACCCATAAAGTACTGAAAGTCAGTATGTCAGAAACATCTTCCTCTGAGAGATCCAGTGGTAAGAATATCCAGCAGGCAAGGGAACCCGTATTTTATCCTGAAGACTTCGGAGATCTCAATGATGAAATGATAATATACTTCAAAGGAAAACACTGCAGATGCAAAAAACTTAACTGCTACAAGGATAAATCCTTCACTAAAGCATCTTAACATCAAGGAGAGGATCCCCACCCTCTCCTCTTTTTATGCCTAAAATCAAAGATAATTATGAACAGCAGAAGGTTCAGAGACCAACGAACCGCTCACAGCCTACGCTTTTTTCACCTATGGCGGTTGAGCCGGGGAAACGGCTGTGAGCTTCCCCCCGCAAATCCTGAACATATGCAATAAAAAACCGCCAATATCAGCAAAAAGCATAATACCCACGGATATCATTAATAGTCCAAGATTTGCGAAGGGAAATGATATGGCGTATATCGCCATGGGTATCCGTTTGTATCACTTACCTACATTACTGCAGGTCCCGCTCCAGGTATTTCTACCAACGATCAAGGTCTCCGGTTCAAACATCGTAAGCGATCATCTTTTGCAAGCCCCCCTAGCAATATGTTTAGATGTTTCCATCAAAGATATCTGCTTTCTCAAGGCATTTATCCCATATCACACGAAGCACGGTAAAACTCCATCTTTCAGTTTTGAATTCACCGCCGTAGCGGTTGTCCAGATCTGTGACTGGACAGAAACAAGCGGTTAAGCTCTGCCGTTCAACCCAAAGTCCCCGGCACGCTCTGACCGTGATTCCTCCGTAGACTATATGGGGCTGATCAGTGCCCGTTCCTCATACGAAAAGGTTGTTTTCTCACGATTGTCCTCTCAACGTGCCAACTCTTCCTCAGGTATGGATCCTGACCTGTATAAAATTGCCGCTGTCCTCCATCATGCCCTAAGGCGCAGAGCGTCAGCAACCCTTTGTAATGAGTTTTTTGGAATTCTTTCTCCCCAACAAAAAGATAGAGAAATTATGCCTTCTCCACATACTTTCTCCATTAGAATCATTTTGGGTATACTTAACATTGCCTTTTAATGCAAAAAGACATATAATGAATCATATAAGAGATATGTGTATGCGGAACGGCAATTCCGTCAGTACAAGATTATTTGAATCGCAGCGGCAACTGCGGTTCTTTTTTTTACAATATCTTGTACATATAAGTAATTTTATATACTATTTTTAGTAAATTCAATATGTCAAAAAAAATAATCATATAATAAGTATTAATTATTAATACTTATTATATGATTATTTGCGTTAATACCATTTATTCTTCCAAAAGTCCTTTATTTTCACGTACATATTTATTGATGATCATATTCAAAGCACTATTATTTGAAAGCCCCTGCCTCTTATTAATTTCCGTAAACTGTCTATAGATATCATCATTTACTTTTGCGGAAATCTGTTTGTCTTTCTGACTGGAATTGTGTGTGATCTGTTTAACAGCGGATTCTTTTTTCTCTTTCTTTTCTTTTTTTACACTTTTGCTAACCGGCTCCAGCACTTTTGTCTTTTTTTCTTTATTCTCTGCTTCCTGAGCATTTACTTTATCCAATAAACTCGGCATTTAATATCCCCTTTCAAAAAGTAATACTTTTTATATAATTATTATATACCAATTATATGCTTTGTATATACTTATTATATACTAAGTATTATTCATTTATATTCAGAGCAATCTCGATATATGCTTTTGATACGTCCGTTCCTTTTCCCGAAAGAACAACCGGCTTTCCATCAATGATAGCTTTGTTGACTACGGCAGCCTTTTTTACGACGCCCAAAACATTAACCTTCTGCTCCAATAATGTAAGAACATCCCTGTGATCATTAACGGACTTTTCATACATAGTGCCTATCGCACCCAGCAGAACAAGATCGGGATTTAATGATCTGTCACCATCTCCAGACTGTATTCCTTCAATAGTATCGAGCAGAGCCTGCAACCCCCTGTATGCAAGATACTCCGTCTTAACTGGAATAATAACCTCATCAGCTGCAACCAACGCATTAACAAGAAGTGTACCAAGCTGTGGCGGACAATCAATAAAACAGAAGTCAAAATAATCTTCCAATTTTTTTATCGCTTTGCGCAGCTGCACATCACTATTTCTTCCAATAACAAGTTTTGTCTCTGTAACAGCCAGATCTATATCTGACGGGATTATATATAAAGATTCAAGCCCGGATGCATCCACAGTAAAAGCACATTCCTTTGGATCCTTTTTTGCATCAAATAAATCGCAAGTACTGTGCCCACCAAATTCATCATCTCCAGGCATCATTCCGCAACATATTGTCAAGCTTGCCTGAGGGTCAAGATCTATCATCAGTACCCTCTTACCTGTCATAGCTTTGGCTGCAGCAAGATTGTAGGTTGTAGTGGTTTTAGCTACACCACCTTTCTGATTTGCGATAGCTATCGTTTTCATTTCATCTCCTCCGGTAATAATTGTTATATAAAAGGTAATACTTTTTATATAACAATTATATTGTTACTATGTACATTTATCAATACTAATATACTTAATCTTCATAAACATTTTTTAAATGCCTCTAATTAAATATTGACACCATGAACAATTGTCTTCTATTATAGTGCCATGAGTTAATTATTGACACCAAGGAGATCACATCACAATGTCAAAAAATTGGATTACAAAAAAGCATCTGACACAACTTGTCGAAGCATATTCATTTAAGAAGAAAGAGTTTGTCCTGGATGAAAAGCAGGAGCGTGGCTCTTACCGCTATTCCTGTACACGAAAGGATTCATGCATTCATCTGAACATTTCATCATGGTACAACAACATACAGAATAAGACTGAAGGATTTAAAGTAAGCTTGTCAGATGAAAACGGAATCATTACCTGCACCGATTTTTACCGTATGGAAGATGAAATACCCATCCTTGTAATGAGAAATATTCCCAAGGAACCGCACTCCGAAGAATATATTGAAGCACTGAAAGACATCCGCTATCTTGAAAAAGAGAATGCTGCTCTGACAAAAGAAAAATACCGTCTGCAGGATGAGATTGATGATCTTAAATCAAAACTTGCAAAGGCAAAAGATATTTCTTTACTGGAGAAAAGGATAGAAAAACTGTCTGCAGAAAACAAAGAACTGAAAAAGAGCCTGAAGGACTGTCAAAAGTTAACTGCTGTCACTCATGTAAAAAATGAGAGAGGAGCCGGACGACATAAATCCCCCGAAAGAGCAGAAGCAATAAAAAGATTAAAACAGCTTATTGCAGATGGTACTTCACAGGATAGAATATTGAAAGACCTTAAGATCAGTAAGCGTACCTTCTACAGATACAAAAAAGAGATAATGGATGAGTGCAGCTAAATAATCAGAACCAAAAGTTCGTATTTATTATTTCAAAGATTCGTATACAGCACCGTTGTAACACAGAACCTTGTATTTTCGCAAAATAAAAGTACGTAAAAGTGAACTTTTACGTACTTGCGTTTTTATTATGCTTATCAAGCGCTTGCTAATTGAAATATTTAACGCGACTTTCAGAAAAAAAATCAGGTCAAAAGGTCGCGTTAACCTCTTCAATTGTCGTGATACAGGTCTATTCATATAATGAATATATGAATAGATCACAAGACGATATCAATGTAATCAAAAAAGTTAATATGATTGTTCAAGATAGATTTCCAGAATTCGCTTACAGGTATTTTAGAGAAAATATGAACATAAAGACTCCTAGATCTTTATATGCATATGCAATCGATCTGACTTCATTCTTTGAGTATCTGGAATATCTTGAGACAGATTCGTTTGATACAAAGCGTATGCTTATCTCTGATCTTAACAGGATAACTTCTTCTATCATTGAAGATTATCTATACTTCAGCAGGAATTATTCTGATAAGGGAAAGAAAAAAATCCGCTCTGATGCTGCCATAAAACGCAGATACTGCTCGCTCTCCTCTTTTCTTGAGTTTTATTATAAAAAGGGGATGATAGATCAAAATCCTGCGAAACGTATTACTCCACCAAGGCAGAATATTCAGGTTTCATTAATCCCTTCTGTTAAGATGAATCGGAATATCATAGACTTCATATCAAACGGATCTCTGAAAGGCCGAAAAGCGGCTTTCCAGGCAAAGACATGTATTCGTGATGCAGCTATTGTTATGCTCCTTGCAAGTACCGGGATAAAGGTTTCTGAACTTGTCGAACTCAATATAGAGGATATACACCTTGATGAGCTTTATCTCACCGTAAAGGGGCGTAAATCGCAAAGAACGATCTATATTTCTGAATCAACAGCACAGGCTCTTGGGCGTTATCTTTCTATCAGGCTTGATACTATAGCGGAATATGGTCATGACGATGCGTTATCCCTCAGCCTAAAATCAAAAAAGCTGTGCATACGCTCAGTTGAATACATGATAAAGAAGTATTCTGAGGCTATAATGGATGAAAATGAGCATCTTACACCAGAATCCATGCATAAATCATTCAGAAACAATATATTCATACAGTCCATGAATGTACCTGCTACATCCGACATCTGTGGTCTTGATCAAGAAACTCTGATGTTATACTATCGCCCTTATATTGATGATTATGAGTGTGAAAAAGGCAAAGAATTCAATATATAGATTTTATTAATATGACTCGTTTATTCAGCGAAAGCATATAGCGTTCATAATAGCCACTAATCATCTGTCGCTCTAACGGTCTTTGGGTATAGCGCTCTTTAATTGCTAGACGAATGTTGAATTCACGCACTTGTTTCAATTATTTTATACTCACAGAAAGACTACAGCTCCGGTCCCTTCAATGGAACCGGAGCTGTCTTGATATAGATGCCGAATTAATTTACAGTCACGGTGACTTTCTTAGCCAGTCCGTTTTTTGCATACACATAAACCGTGCATGTTCCAGGTGCTATTCCTTTGATATTTCCTTTCTTATCCACAGTTGCTATATAATTCTTTGTTGATCTGTAACGGAATTTTTCAGTATGCTTTTTGGGGAGTTCCTTACGCTTCTTGTCTTCAAGCTTTATAGTTGCTGTTATCTTTACGTTCGTTCCAACTGTAACAGATACATTTTTACTGGAAACATTTATGGATTTAGGATTTGTGTACTTGTCATTATTCTTCCCTGCAAAATGGGCACTGGGTGTTTTGCCAATCTCGTTACCATCTTTGTCATATGCGACAAGATATAGCTTGAAATTTTTCTTGAGATTCAGCTTCTTACCGTTCAGCTTCTTGATTGTTACTGAATTTCCTTTTGTGGTTTTTACAGGTTTTGAAGGATAATCTTTTCCACAGTATGTTGCATATACTTTTACCTTTGCTACACCGTTTACCTTGTCCCAGCTGACCTTTATCTTACCTTCAGACTGCTTGATCTTTATGGAAGTGTTGAAGCCCTCTTTGTCAGTACTTTCATCAGAGTACGCCAATGCATATGTTGAGAAATCACCTGCAGAAAAAGGTATGTTGGTCGCTGTTGTCCTGGCAAGAATCGATATTTTCCCTCCATGATTCTGAAGAATAAAGAAGGTTCTCTTTATCCCTGTAGGTGCATGAAGTTTCTCCGGTACCTTGAAGTTAAATGTTACAGTTTTACCATTTAATGTATCGAGCTGCCTCTTTGGCATATTCCCTACCTGGAAAAATGCCTTCAGATCAAGGAGCATTCCAATGACTGCATTTGGTGCCTCGGTTCTTACTACGTTTTCAAGTGACTGTTTTTCTGCAGCTGGTACTGTACTGTCAGCATTGGTAAGTTCAAAGGTGAAAGTAGCTTTTGCACCAGATTCAACTGCAGTCTTCTCTGCAGGTGTTGCAACTTCATTAGTCAGCTCATCTGATACTCCACTCACGGTTGTCTCAGGTGTATCTGCATGCTGCTCAACCTTCTCATCTGTTGTTCCCTTGTTTTGGGAATCATCTTCATCTTTTATCGAAACAGTAACACATGCAGGAGCACTATCTTGATAATTCCCACTACCTTCTGCTTTATACCATACATAGTAGGTTCCCGCGTCGGTTTTTGCAGGGATGGATGTGGTATAAGGTTGTGTTGCCTCGGTTGCGGTGCCAAGGGCATACTGCATCGTGCCGCCGGTCGGTGTGCCGGTAACGGTCACCAGCGGCTGCTCCGTCCCGTCGTAGGTGCGATTGTTCGCGGTAACGGTAGCGGCGACGGCGTTCGCCTTGCTAATGGTCACGGTCACGTCTTTGGTCGCTTGTGTGTAGGTTGCAGTCCCGGAGGCGGTTACGGTGATTACCGCACTGCCTGCTTTGACGATGGTCAACGCGCCTATGTTTTCATTCACGGTCACAGCGTCGCCGCTCTTGACCGCATAGCTCAGTGTTCCGTCGCCTGAGGTACTGGCCTCGATGCTCTTGCCAGTGTCACCGTAGGTTGCGGTCACATTGTCTGCGGTGATGGTCTGGGTCTGCTTGGCGCTAACCGTCACTTTCGCGCTGCCGGTGTATGTGGTGTAGTTGTCAGCCGTCACCTGATAGTAGACGGTCTTTTCACCTGCTTCGGTCTGTGTCGGGCTGGTAGTCTGATCATAGGTTCCAGCTTCCGTTCCATACTTGACAGTATAGCCCGTCGCCGGTTCCGTCACGTTAACGGTAATGCCGTGGGGCTGTCCGTCAACATACATGTTCACGTTTTTTGCGCTGACGGTCATAGCCTTGGTGTTCACCGTCACGTTCACATCCTTGGTGGCCTGTGCGTAAGTATCGGTCTCCGCTGCGGTGACAGTGATGACCGCGCTACCTGCCTTTACGATGGTGAGGTTGCCGGAGGCATCCACAG
>JAEEGI010011414.1_pt1 | contig 19166 bp, 13 predicted proteins | sample 8958751 | NCBI WGS metagenome assembly JAEEGI01 (sample SAMN16246545, study PRJNA631951) | gut metagenome | biome: gut microbiome; feature: rumen; material: KS-attached | host: Bos | place: Iran: Karaj | collected 2018-10 | reverse complement strand
GCTTTTCCCTCGATTTTTCACTGAGGTAACGGTATCTGAACCGTGCGCGTCTGCCAATTCCGCCATATCCGCATTGGCATGTTTTTTCGCTGTTTTGACCCGGTCAGCGAGATCCGGGAGCGGGGCTTACTTCGCGGCAGCTTTTTCACCGAGGTAACGGGACCTGAACCGTGCGCGTCTGCCAATTCCGCCATATCCGCATTGGCGCTCGCTTTTAACGAGCAGTGCTATGGTACTCCTTTTTTGTGCCTTTGTCAAGCATTATTTCCGCATAGAGTCACTTTCAAGCCGTCTCATTGAACACCGCTTCCCGATCAGCTTCCCGAACGCAGTCGAGCCGGCCGCGCAGAGTGCCGTTATCGCCACCGTAACCGGCAGAAGCCAATACGTTCCCGTGATGCCTGTGTGTACGAAAATATTGACCACGATCATGTGGTAGATGTAGATTCCGTACGTCAGGTCGAACCCGGTTCCGACGCCCGGGAGCGCGTACGCAAACCCCGTCATTCCCGCGATCAGCAGAAGCGTGGTAAAGAACGGGTACGAAAAAGTCAGGTCCCAGCGTGTCAGGTGAAGGACCGCGGCAAGCGCCAGAAAGCCCCACCAGAATTTCGCGAGGAATGGCACGATGCGTTCCCTGTACCTCGCGATAAACATTCCCGCGCAGAAAATCCAAAAGTACACCGGCAGCAGCTGCAGGTAAAGCTTGTAAACGGTTTCCGGCAGCAGCTTTTTGAGGGACGGTTTCAGCAGGTTCGAGACGATCGAAATTCCCGCGAAAATGAACCACCAGTAAATCTTTTTATTCTTGATAAACCTGTAAAACAGTATTGCGATCAGGTAGAACTGAATCAGCGTGCATATCGTCCACAGTGAACCGTTCGGTGTGCCGACGCCGAAGCCGCGCAGTATTCCCGGCGTCCAGAATTGGAAAAAGGTTCCCTGCGTTACCGTGAAGGCGGCGAGATACCCCGCACCCGCAAGGCTGCTTCTGACCGGCGGGTAAAGAATGATTATCGAGAGCACCGAGACGAACACTCCAAGCCACAGCTCGGGGTATACCCGGAAAAACCTGTTTGTGAAATAGCGGCGGATGCCGGAGTCTCTCTCAAGGGACAGCCAGATCGTGAAGCCGCTTATCGCGAAGAAGAGAGGAACGCCGCTGAAAAACGACACAGCTCTGTTTATCCACTCCGGCACGTTTAGGTCGTAATGCACGACCATATGCCCCCACATGACCGAAAAAGCGGCAAGGTACTTGACCAGCTGCAGCGAGTTCCTTCTGTAATCTGTGATTTCTGCCGGTGAGTTTTTCATAAATACTGTGAAACGTGAAATGGTCGTGAATCCGGTGAGTTTTTATAAAAGCCGCGCGTTTTCGCGGTTACCGCTGCCCTTCCCGGAGCTCCGCGGGCGCGCCGGATGCCGGCCGGTTTTGCGAGGCAAAGAACTCCTTCCAGGTGCTGACACGCGCCTTCATTCCATCTACGTCAAGAACGCCGTGCGCGAAGCCTTTTCTGACAAGCTCGGGCGGTACAAATTCATCGTACTTTTCGAACACCGGCACTTCCTTCGGGTAGACAAGTTCGATCGGGTCGAATTCACGCGCCGCCTCTTCGTTAACGATTCTGTAAAAATCCTCCTCGCCGGTCTGCATCGTAAACTGCATATAATACGGCCGCGAGGAATTCAGTCCCTTGAGGCCGAGCCTTGCGGCACAGCGGATCTTCAGGAAGCGTTCGAGAGCGAGAAACGCGTAGCTTCCAAGCCAGGGGAACAGTGCCCACATGTTGCCGCCGAGGTTGATGAGCGGTCTCTTTTCCATAAGCGATTTGCGGAAAACTTCCCTCGCGTCTTCAAGGCGGCAGACCGCGTGGCGCATCAGGTACGGGTAGTGTTTGTCTTCGGCAAGCACGCCGAACATCCGTTCGAGAATCCTTGTATGTATGTCGCCCGCCACGTCTCCAAAATACGCGGGAACGCTGCCCTTAACAAGTGTGCAGAACACGTCGCGGCGGCGGTGGTCCACGTCTTCCACGACCCACACACGGCCCGCAATCGCGATCTTGTCGCCTACCGGCGGCGGCTTCACGATCGTTCCGAGCTGTTCGGACCCTGAACGCACCGTATACTCTATATTCTCCTGGAACACCGCGTAAAACTTGAAATTTCCGACAACGCGCTCGCCGGCAAGGCCGAGAATAAGGCCGCCGTTTTCGGTGCGCGATATGTGGCCGGTTTCGATAAGATGCAGTAGAAGTGTCCTGTAGTCGTCCTTCGTTATACGGTGAAAGCAACTGAGCGTCAAAACACGCGAAGCGAGTTCCGCGGGAGTCATTTCTCCGCACGAAGCGAGAGTACTCATGGTCTGGTGGTAGAGAAGGCTGTAAGGAAGTCTGTCCGTTCTCGGCGGCTCGACAAAACGCTCTTCAATATACAGCTGCACCAGCGCGATTCCCTGGATCAGGTACCACGGGATACTGTCAGGGAGCATCGCCCTCGCCTCCCAGTGGTCCTCCCTCATGACGAACCACATTTCCGGCGGATCGCCTCTGCGTCCTGTGCGGCCCATTCTCTGCAGAAAGCCGGAAACCGTAAAAGGAGCGTCGATTTGAAACGCCCTCTCGAGCCTTCCTATATCGATGCCGAGTTCAAGCGTGGCGGTGGCGCACACCGACAGCAGCGAGTCGTCGTCCTTCATCTCCTCTTCGGCGCTCTCTCTGTACGAAGCCGAGAGGTTGCCGTGGTGGATCAGAAAACGGTCGGGTTCTCTTTTCACCTCGCAGTAGTGGCGAAGATTCTGGCAAACCGTTTCACACTCTTCGCGGGAGTTCGTGAAGACCAGGCACTTCCTGCCTGCAGTGTGTTCGAAAATGTAGCCGATTCCGGGGTCGGCAGCCGGCGGCGCGATATCGGAAGGCTTCTCCGCCGCTGGAACGGGAAGCGTCACTGTCCTGCCCTCGTCCGCCTGCGGCGCGGAGTTGTAGAAATGTTCCATCGAGAGGCGCCAGACCTCTTTCCCGCGGTCGAATTCCGGAATGACCGTCTCCCTTCCGCTGCCCGCCGCCAGAAACTTCCCTGCCTCTTCCGGGTTGCCTATGGTCGCGGAAAGGCCTACTCTTCTCGGGTCGCAGCCGGCAAGCTTCGTGAGCCGCTCGATAAGGCAGAACGTCTGAAGTCCGCGGTCGGCGCGCAAAAGCGAATGTATTTCGTCGATAACTATGAAGCGCAGATCGCCGAAAAGCGAGGGGATCTCCGCGTGTTTGTTGATCAAAAGCGACTCGAGCGACTCGGGCGTGATCTGCAGAATACCCGAGGGCTTTTTGAGCAGTTTTCGCTTTCTCGACTGGGCAACGTCTCCGTGCCACCGGCTGACGTCGATTCCCGCCTCTTCGCAAAGCTCGTTCAGGCGCCCGAACTGGTCGTTTATAAGAGCTTTCAGCGGCGCGATATAGAGAACGCCGACCGTACGCGAAGGATTCTCGTCAAGCAGCGTCAGTATCGGAAAAAAGGCCGCCTCGGTCTTTCCGGAAGCGGTGGAAGCGGTCAGAAGCACGTTCTTGTCGGTGCCGAATATCGCCTCGCCGGCCGCGTTCTGGACGCCCCGCAGCGTCTGCCAGCCCGAACGGTAGATATAATCCTGAATAAATGGGGCGTAGCGCTCGAAAACGTTCATACGGTAAACTCCAGGAACCCTTCGGCTGCGTTGTCGCTGACGGCTTCGGATTTCGCATACTCGAATCCGTCCGACTCAAGAAGCGACGTTACCGTCATTTTCGGGTTCTGATAGATGATGTCAAGTATTTCTATGAAATCTCTGATGACTTCGCGGGGGGTGATGTTCCGGTCGGCGCCTATGCGGCTGTACTCTTTTTTGATGAATACAACCAGGTCTTCCGTCGTCACCGCGCGCGCGTAGCCGTACAGATCGGCGTGCATTTCCGCCAGTTTCTCGCACAGAACGAGCATTTCCTCAGCCGTCAGCGGCTCCAGGCGGATCACCGGCGCGAGCAGGTCGCGGGCTCCCGGCTTCGAGAACCGCCCCTCCGCAAGCCTCGACTTGAGCGCCTCGTAGCTGTAAATTCCGCGCCTTGTGTCCTCGAGCGCCTGCGGCGTCACGCCCATTATGAAGCCGATGTACTTTGCCTTGCCCTGAAGGGCGTCGTTGTAGATCGTCAGGAGCTTCTCGTAGTTGTACTGGCGCGTGACCGCGTTCGGAATCTTGTACAGATTCACGAGCTCGTCGACCATCACCATCATTCCCGTATAGCCCGCGAGCCGGAAAAACGTGGCGAAAAGCTTCAGGTAGTCGTACCAGTCGTCGTCCGTGATAATCATGTTTACGCCAAGCGCCTCTCTCGCCTCGCTTTTCGTCGTATACTCGCCGCGGAACCAGCGAATGACCTTCGATTTCGTGTCGTCGTCGCCGGCCAGGTAGGCGTGGTAGTACGCGGAAAGAAGGCGCGCAAAGTCAAACCCGTGCACCATTTCGCTCACCGAGGAAGTCACCTCGAATATCTTTCTGTCCGTGACCGCCGTCAGCCCCGCTTCTCCCGGAAGCAGCCCGGTCTCAGCAACAGCCTCGCTCTGCACCTTGTTTATCCAGCGGTCCAGAACGAGCGTCAGCGCGCCCCCCTCCGGCTTCGTTTTCGTGGAGAGGTTGCCGATGAGCTCGCGGTATGTCGCCAGCCCCTGCCCCTGCGCGCCGCGAAGACGCCTCTCCGGAGACAGGTCCGCGTCCGCCACGATGAACCCTCTGTCCATCGCGTAGTTCCTGATCGTCTGCAGCAGGAAGCTCTTTCCCGAGCCGTACCTGCCCACAATAAACCTGAACGACGCGCCGCCGTCCGAAATTACGTCGACGTCGCGGAGCAGCGCCTCGATTTCGTTCTTGCGCCCCACCGCTATATATGGAAGACCGATGCGCGGCACGACGCCGCCTTTAAGGGAGCCGAGCACTGTCTGTGAAATGCGCTTCGGCACTTTTCTGCTGTCGGTCATGAATGATTCCTCCTCCGTTCAAATTCCGAGCATCTCCGCGAGCTCGTCTCTGTAATCTTCAACAATGCTAATCGCGCTGCCGTCGCTCGACACCACTGAGTCGCCGAACTCGCCGAAAAAAGCCTCGTTTATACTGTCCGCGACAACGGACGGCATCAGATGTCTTGTCCGTATGATTTCGTCCGGGCGGCCGCCTTCGAGAAGTACGCGGAGAATCTCCGCCGAGTCGGCGTCAAGGGGAATGCCCTGAATTTCCGGCGCTTCTGCTTTTCCCGCTTCCTCTGCCGTTTCTTCAGCGAGCTGTTCCTCCGCCGCCTCTTCCGTGGCCGCTTCCTCTTTTATTACTGCCTCTTCATCTCTCTCTTCCGCCGTCTCCGCTTCAGTCTCCGCGTCCGCAAGAAGGCTGTCGCGCGTCACAAGGGCGTCGTCTCTTATCCTGTCAAGGCTCGAAAGATCGACCGTAATTACCGGTCTCGAGGCCTCCAGAACCTCCTTCGCGTCGATTGCGGCAACCCTCTCAACGTACGGTTTTGCCGTCTCATCGCTGTCCTTTTTGTGGAGGTAGTTGCCGGTTTTAAGGTAGCGGCGCAGCAGTCCGTCCATCCCGTGAACGAAGCTCTCGAGCGTTCCTGACGGAAAGTCGTACGCCGCGAACGATTTCTCTGTCCACCTGCCACCCTTGCACCTGTACAGCCGCACACAGCTGAGTTCATACTCCTGAAGCGGCTTCCCGGCCGGCGTCTGTACGATGGCGTTGCGGAGGGGCTGCCAGCCGTGGGTGTCGGGCCTGCCGAAGCAGTACTCGAAAAGGTCCTTCCCGTTCTCCCTGAACTCCGTGCTCGCGAGCCGCCAGACGTCTCCGAAAAGACGCTCGCCCCGCCCGGGAAAGTTTTTGATTACCGGAGACCGGCTTATCTTTCTCCCGCTGAGGGCCTCGAGCGCATTTACGATTTCTTCGTTCGAAGCGTTTTCCGGCTGCTTTAAAATCTCAAGCGACCGGTCGAGCTTCCTTATCTTTTCGTCCTCGACCTCAAGAACGGTCTCCCGCGGAAGGTCGTTCATGACCGCGAACCCGACCGCCCACTGCGTTACGTTCCTGCGCATCGTGTCGTCGCCGTAGCCCGCGTCAACAAAGCCGCTCAGAAACTCCTTCATTTTTTCAACCGCGTCCGCCGGCGAGGAGACTCCGATACCGTTCAGCAGCTCGTAAACGTAAATATACGCCGCCGAAAGCGGAATTTTCTCGAAAACGCCCTTCCGCGCCCTGGTGCGCCAGGAAAAGTAGCCGCGCAGCTGGGTGTCGTTCATGTCGTGGTATGTCGGGTAGTAGCGGAAGAATTCGCCGGTCCACGGGAATTCGTCCTCGTAGTCCTTCATGAACGTCCCCTGCCGCACGAAGTTTTCGATTTTATCCCGTTGAGCGGAGCTTCCGTACACGTAAAGTCTCCGCATCGCGCTGAACCGGCCGGATTCCCGCGGCTCCACAGTTTCCGCACTGTAGCCTGCCGCGTACGGTCTGTTGCCCGGCCTGGGAGGAATAACGGTCTCCCTTCCCGCGTTGCTGCCTGCCGCCGCCCCGTTTTTCTGCTCCAGAACGACCGTGAACCCCTGCCCGTTGCCAAGCTCGACAGCCCGGTCGATCAGCGAAAGCACGAATTCCGGCTTCACGACGTAGGTAAGGTTGACGCCGGTCCACTCGCGCCCCCTCATCCGGAACGGGAACGAAATATACGGCCGGTAGCGCTCCTCGTGCGAGAGAACGCCGCACCTTATGTCGCAGCAAAAGTATTCTGTGCCGGTATCCATGTCCCACTGCCTCATCAGCAGCGCGATCCATTTGCCGGTGACCGGGTGGCTGAGCACCGAAAACTGAGGAAAGTCCGCCCATTTGTGCTCCTCGTCGATACCGTATTTCTGTTTGGCGTAGGCTGTCAGCGCGGTCAGTTCCACAGGCGTCCCTCCCTCTTCAAGAATTCTCCGCTCCGTTTTTCGGGTATGTATATTATACTCCGCGCGGGCCGAAAAATAAAGGGGCGGCGCCGGTTTTTAGCCGCTTTTAACCGTTTAAACCGGTCTTGAAATTCCCGCCGTTTTCGGCTACAATATCAGCGGTAAAACAGGTGATTTTCCGGCAAAAAGTTTTATTTCGGAGGCCAAAATGAAAAGAAAGAATCTGATTCCGGCGGGTTTGTGCGTTCTTGCGGCGGCGGTCCTTTTTTGCGCGCTGTGCGCTTGCTCGCGGGGCGGCTTTGACGGTTTCGATCCCTACGCAATCTACTCCGAGGAGGTCGGCGAGTACAAGCCCCTTTATGAAGGCGACAACTCCAAAACGGTCTACGCGGCGCGCGACCTGTCCAACGGCGTGAATGTCTACTACACCTCGCCGGACAGAAGCAAACTGCGCGTGATCAACCGCGACACGGTCATCGACTATACGCTCGCGGCCGTCGCGAAGCGGATGACTTCCCTCTCGGGAACAGGCGGAGGCGTCTTCCTCGAGAACACCGCGGACGCTTTCATCGAGCTTACCGACGGCACCGTTTACACGTCCGCCAACGGCAACGAGACCCCGAACCTCAACATTTACCGCCACGGCAGCTATTATTATGAAGTGCACATTCTCGGCCAGTCCTTCGCGAGAGCCAGCGACATTACCGACAGAATCGGGTTCGAGCTCAGGATGCCTGACGAGACACATTCCGTCGACAACGTGAAGCTTGAAGGCGGCGCACTGACCTTCGACACCGGCAGCGCCGAAGACCCGTACGTTGCCTGGAACGGACTTGACGTGGACGCGGACAGGTACCAGACCGTCCGGATCACAATGAAAAACAAGAAGGCCATCTCCGGCGAGGTCTACTTTGTGGCGGGAAGCTACGGCAACTTCAACTCCGACCAGCACCGCGAATTCACGATCATTCCCGACGGCGAAAGCAACACGTACACGGTCTCTCTCACCGGCGTCTCGGGGCTGAAAGGCACCCTTCGCGGCCTCAGGATCGACGTCGGGAACGGCGACAAAGACACTGTCACGATTGAAAAGATCGAGTTCCTTGCGAAGGACGAGACGCTCCCTCCGATTCAGCTTGACAAGACGTTCCACACCTACACCGACAAGCTGAACTGCATCGACAGGTTCGCGGCGGCCAAAAAAGCCGAGAACATCGCGGCGGTGGGCTCGCTCACCAGAATTAACAAAAGCCGGGTCGGAAAAGTGGTCGTGAAGGACGCGTCCGGCCTGAAGGAGGCTCTCGAGGGCGTCGACTGGGACACCGCGGAATACGTCGGGTTTGACGTAAAAGACGCCGGCATTTTCGGGTACATTCTTCTGTGCAACGAGTCGTGCGGCGTTATTTCGGTGTATGTGGACGGCGACGACTACGTTATCCGGCAGGAGTATTTACCTAAAAAAGGGGTAATTCACAAGGACTCGATCATCGAGGTCGGCAGGCGCTACTACACCGACGCGACCCACGATTTTTCCGGATTCCTGCGCGAGGCTGAGTTCGAGCGCCACCCGCTTGAGAACGTGAAAAGCACCTCTCCCGCCACCGAAGGCGAGTTCATGGGCTACAACGCGATCCGCGGCTGCTACGAATTCTCGATAGGCGGCGCTCCGAGTTTTATGCAGCCCTACTACGAGTACCCGGACAAACATTTCGCGGTTTCGGTGAGCCTTTCCGGCGCAGAAGAAGACAGAACGGTCTACGTCTACACGCATACCGGCTATACCGGAGGGCTCGAGTGCGCGGTGGTGCTTGACGAAAACAATCTTGTTCTGCCGCTCAAGACCCAGGTGTGCAAGAACTTCAGCGGCGACGGCGACGACACCCTTTTCTTCAGGGGCGACCCTTCGTACGCGGACACGTTCTTCCCGGTGGTCGCCGAGGCGGGTCGCGAGACGAAGCTGACGGTGCTCAATTTGTACCAGAACTGGGGAAAATTCCCGCTCAAGCAGCTCTCCTCAATCCACTTTTTCACGACGTACTACCACCTTTCGACAGGCGTTACCGAGACAAACTGCATCGCGCCGTTCTTCGTCTACGGGAAGGACTACTGGCTCATTCCCGACTTCAGGCCGATGTCGGCGCCTCTCTGGGCAAGCCAGCCTCAGCACACGAGCGGCGGATGTCCGAGGGTAATTCAGTACACCTCTTCCGACAAGGGCTTCTCCGGGCTTGAACTCGCAACAAAATACATCGACAGTTCCGGTCCTGTATACTCTGATCTTATTCTAAACTACATCTCCGACGACGGCAGGCTCGCGGTCTCGTACCGCCACGTTGAGATGCCGCAAACCGACGAGAGCAGAGCCTACTACGACGTCGACATCAAGGTGCTCGAGGACATCCCGTTCGAGAACTTCGCGAGAGACTTCTCTTTTTACGGAATGGACGGCCGCTTCGTCTTCTACGACACGCTCGGCTATCTGGACAAAAATAACTCCCCCGCCTACGCGGAGACCAACCGCTCCCTGGAACGGAAGTATTACGTGCTCGGGAAGGACTGTCCCTACGTCGACATCCACGGCTGCGACTCGAACGACTACGTGAACATGGCGGTCCTTGTCGCTGACAGCGACATAACGGTCGGCGGGAAGAAATTCACAGGCAATTTCGTGGTGTCCGACTACTCCTCCTGGGACCTGAACAGAGTCAATCTTTCCCTTAATTTAGGCAAAGTTACGCTGCGTGCAGGCGACAGGATGAAGCTCCGGCTGATAGTGATGCCCTACGGCTCGCAGGAGCTCGAGGGCGATGAGCGCGTGAGGCTCGTCCGCGATAATACGTGCCGTCATCCCGTGGTCGCGGAGGGTTTGGGCGGCACCGCGAACGTCGAGTCATGGGCGGTGCCGAAGGTAAGGAGCGCCGACGGAAAAACGGCGGAGTTTACTGTTTCCGGAGGCGCGGCCAACGTTCCCGAACTGAACGAGCGGTACTACAAGACCTGCGACTACAACGTGGCGGTCAGGGTGTACGGCTTCGACTCGTTCGCGGCGCCCGAGATCTACGAGAAGATCGGCGACAAGTGGGTCCGCTACGAGGTCGCGTCGGTAAACGGCTACGACGGCTACGCGGTCTACTGCGACAAGGACAACTCGTTCTCGTACGCGTTTATCGTGACGATGAACGACGCCAAACCGCGGACGTTCAAGGTGGTCACCCCGTAATTATCCCTATTTTTTGATAAAAAAGCGGCGCGCCCGGCAATCATGAACCGATGCCGGGCGCGCCTTCCGTTTATTATATTATTATAAAAGGTTTACATCTCCCTGCAGCCCTCTTTTGCCTCGAAAAACAACGCGATGGTGCCCGGGCCGACGTGCGAGCCTGTCACCGGCTCGTAGCACACGGTAAGGATCTCCTTCGGAGGCTTTGAGGCGTTTATCATCTCGGCCAGCTTTCCCGCGTCTTCGGGGCAGTCGGCGTGCGCTATGCCCACGGTCTGTTGCTCCGGATTTTCGACGTACTGATTGTATTTTTCCGCCAGCGCCTCGAGTGACTTTTTGCGGCCGAGCACCTTCGCGAAGCCCACGATTCTTCCGTTCGGGTCGCCCTTGAGAAGCGGCTTGATGTGAAGGAGATTGCCGACAAACGACGCGACGTTCGACAGTCTTCCGGTGTTTTTGAGGTATTTCAGATTCTCGACCGTAAAAATGTTGCAAAGCCTGTTTCTGAGCTTGAGCAGATGGCTGTAGACCTCGTCGATCGCCTTGCCGCAGCGCATCTCGACTGCCGCCTTCAACGCCAGCAGACCCTCGCCGAGCGACGCTCCGAGCGAGTCGATCAGCCTGATCTTCCTCTCGGGATATTCCGCGGAAAGCTCCTCCGCCGCCTTCGAGGCGCGGTCGAACGAGCCGCTGATTCCCGAGGACATTCCGACAAACAAAATGTCAAAGCCTTTTTTGAGCACGTGCTCCATAAACGACCTGTACTGGGAGACGTTAAGCTGCGCCGTCGTCACCGAAGATCCCTCGCGCATCGACTGATAAAACGCGGGGCCGTCGAATCCGGCGGTATCCTCGCAATGCCGCTCCTGTCCGTCCACGAAGTACGGGAAAGAAATTACCTCAATATCGTTTTCCGCCAGCAGTTCCGAAGGGAGATTGGCGGATGTGTCTGTCATAACTTTAAACAAGTCATCATTCCTCCGTTATTAGTCACGGATATGGTTTACCACTTCGCGGAGGTCTTGTCAACTCTAATTTACATTTTTAAGCTACGTTTAATGCGCTGCCGCCTCTCTCCTCGCAAAAAAAACGGCCGGCGGGCAGTCCTTTTTTGCACGGTTTTTCACCGCTTTTTTGGGGTGCCTGCCCGCGCCGCATAATTCTTCAAATTGACGCAAAGCGCATACGCTATTACTCCGCTTTATAACCGCGGCGGCCCTTTTTTGCGCGGGGCCGCCGCCGCTTTTTACCACTTATCTAAATACTTATTTGAGGGCGATCGCTTCTTTGACCGCCTTCTTTATATCCTCGTTTGTCATTCCCATCACTTCGCGCAGGTAGGGAATCCTGCCGACCTCGCCGAAGCGGTCTTTTATGCCCACCGGAACGACCGGAACCTTCTCCCGCGTAAGCGCCTCGAGGATTGCCGAGTGGAGCCCGCCGACGATGTTGTGGTTCTCGACCGTAACCGCGCAGCCTGTCTTGCGCGCCGACGCCACGACCGCTTCCCTGTCGACCGGTTTGATCGTGTGAACGTTGATCACCTCGCAGGATATTCCCTCTTCCGCAAGTTCCTCCGCCACTTTCACGGTATCCGCCGTGAGCAGTCCGGTCACGAAGATCGAAACGTCCGTTCCCGCGCGGAGCGTGTCGGCCCTGAACAGGTCGAACTTGTAGTCCTCCGGGAACACTACCGGCAGCTGCTTCCTGAAAAGCCTCATGTAGACGCTTCCGCCGTAGTCGTTCAGGACGGGCATCGCCGCCTTCAGCTGCACCTCGTCCACCGGCTCGAAGATCACGAGTCCGGGAATGGATCTAAGCGTACCGACGTCGTCCGTTCCCTGGTGGGTTCCGCCGTTGATCTCCGCGGAAATTCCCGGGTCAGTGCCCACTATCTTAACGTTCTGGCCCGAGTAGACGATTGAAATCGCCACCTGGTCGCAGATCCTTCTGGTCGCGAAGGGCGTAAAGCTCTCGATCCACGGCTTGAATCCGTAGCTTGAAAGACCGGCCGCTATCGAAGCCATGTTCTGCTCCGCGATGCCGCAGTCGTAAATTCTGTCCGGGAACTTCTCCCTCAGTCCCATCGTGCCGCTCGCCTTTCCGAGGTCCGCATCAATAAGGCAGACCCGCGGGTCCTTTTCCATCAATTCGGCAAGGCCGTTTGCGTAAACAGCTCTCATCTCCATGGCTCTTACCTCCCTTCCCCTCTGACTTCAAGAATCGCGGCCTGCGCCTGCTCCATTGTCAGAGTCGTGTTGTGGCATGCGGGTCCGAGTTCTTCGATCCAGCGTACGCCGCAGCCTTTGACGGTGTTCAGAATGACCATCGTGGGCTTGTCGCCTTCAAGACCGAGCTTCGCGTGTTTGACCGCCTCGGAAACCTGTTCAACGTCGTTTCCGTCTTCGACTTCGATAACGCGCCAGCCGAACGCCGCCCACTTGTCCGCCAGCGGCTCGATCGAGTTCACCTCTTCGACCACGCCGTCGATCTCGAACTTGTTGCGGTCCGTGAACGCGATAAGGTTGCTCAGCTTCTTCGCGGACGCGAACATCGCCGCCTCCCAGATCTGGCCCTCCTGGGTCTCGCCGTCGCCTATGAGCGCGTAAACCGTCGCGCCGTCCTTCGCGATCTTCGAACCGAGCGCAATTCCGACCGCGCACGAAAAGCCCTGGCCGAGACTTCCCGTGGTCATGTCGATGCCTTTCGTCAGGCGGGCGTCGCAGTGGCTGGGAAGGTTCGTGCCGCCCCTGTTGAGCGTCAGAAGCTCCGCTTTGTCGAAGTAGCCGCGGTTGGCGAGCGCCGCGTAAACCGCCGGTCCCGCGTGGCCCTTCGAGCACACGAAACGGTCTCTGCCCGGCTTTTTCGGGTCGTCCGGGTCGATGTTCATCGCCTCGAAATAAAGAACGGTGAGCAGCTCGACAGCCGACAGACAGCCGCCGATGTGACCCGTTCCGAGAGAGCCGATGCACGTCAGAACGTCGCACCGGATATCCTTGCTGATGGTCTTTAAATCCATATTTTTATATACTCCTTTCATGGAATATCAACACCTTAGATTATATTCAAAACGGCCGTTTTGTCAAGCGGAAAGAAGGCTCCGGCAACCTTTATGGCCGCCCAAACCCCCGCTTTTTGTGTTTACCCGCGAGCCTTTTGACGTTCGCACTCCGCTATGGTTGCCGCGATCACCTCTGCCGCGAGCCGCGAACCCTTCTCGCCCGGGTGGTAGTTGTCCTCCGCAAAAAGTTCCGCCGCGTCCGCGCTTTCAAAGAACGCCTTTCCCACGTCTGCGACTATCGCTCCGTTCTCCTCCGCCGCCCTGTGGTACGCTTCGTAAAGCCCGCGGTACAGCTTCTCGTATTTTTCCTCCGCCGCTTTGTACTCGGGCGTGCCTTCCTTGGCTACCAGCGCCGGATGCTGATACCCCCAGGTCGCGTAAAAAATCGGCACCGCGCCGCATTTTCTTGCGGTTTCGCATATTTTCCTCGCACCCTCGAAGAAGCGCTCCGGTCTCTCGACAGGCCCGCGGCTGTGGTCCTGGATCACGAAATAATCGTACCTTTCGTTGGCCGTTTTCGCCGCGAAATCGTCCGCCATCGGCGTTCCCGCTTCGAATCTCTCCGCCAGGTCCGCTCCGCCCCTCAGATTCGTTTCGACCTCCGCGCAGGTGAGTTCCGCCAGCGTGCGGGGCATGTCGTTGAAATAAATGAAGCTGTTGCCGATCATCAATATTCTCATTTTCGCTTTTCTCCGTTCCCGGCTTCTCGCGCCGCCTTTTTTCGAATTGTACCCCACTTTCGGCGGATTTTCAACGGTTTTCGCATATTTCCCGCACAAGTTGTAAGTTCCCGGGCGGGTTCGGGCTTGAAAAAAACGCGCCGGCGGCGTACAATAAAGAAAAAACTCACGAGGTGAAAAATGAACGTCATTCCGAGAAAAGAACACCCGTTCCCGCAGTTTATGCGCGAGAACTGGCTGAACCTCAACGGCACGTGGCAGTTTGAATACGACCACTCCGTCAGCGGCACCGAGCGCGGACTTTTTAACGCGGGAAGCCTCTCCGGCGAGATCACGGTCCCGTTCTGCCCCGAGTCCAAACTCTCCGGCATCGGGAACACCGACTTCTCGCGCTGCGTCTGGTACAAGCGCAAGGTCACACTTCCCGCAAGCTTCGCCGGCAAGCGCACGATCCTTCACATCGGCGCCTGCGACTACCTGACCACTGTCTGGGTCAACGGCAGCGAGGTCGGATCGCACTTCGGCGGCTACATTTCGTTCTCGTTTGAGATCACGAAATACCTGAAAGAAGGCGAAAACGACATCACGATCCGCGCTTTCGACGACCACCGCACGGGAACGCAGCCCGCCGGCAAACAGTGCGCGCAATATGCCTCCCACGGCTGCATGTACACACGCACCACCGGCATCTGGCAGACGGTCTGGCTCGAAGCGGTTCCGGAGGCACGCATCGTTTCCGCGAAATACTTCACGAAAATTGACGGCACGGTTCGCATCGAGGCGCTGGTTGAAAACGCGTTCGGGCGTGAGTTTGAGCTTTTAGCTGAGGCATTTTCCGGCGGCGTGAAGGTCGCTTCCGGCTCTGCCACGGTCACGGGCGAGCACACTGAAATTGTCCTAAAAATAGAGAATCCTTTGCTTTGGGCACCGGGCGAGCCCAACCTCTACGACCTGACCCTGCGGCTCGGTGAAGACGAGGTCAGCAGCTACTTCGGCATCCGCGAGATTTCGGTGCACAACCACCGCTTCTTCGTGAACGGCAAGTCCGTTTTCGGCCGGTTCATTCTCGACCAGGGCTTCTACCCGGACGGCGTCTACACCGCCCCCACCGACGAAGCGCTCCGCCGCGACATCGAAATGTCCATTGATTGCGGCTACAACGGCGCGCGGCTCCACCAGAAAATTTTCGAGCCGCGCTTCCTCTACCACGCCGACAGACTGGGCTACATGGTCTGGGGTGAACACGCCAACTGGAACCTCGACATTTCCCGCCCCGAGGCCTGGAAAGGCTTCGTCAGCGAGTGGCGCGAAGAGGTCGAACGCGACTTCAACCACCCCGCCTTGATCGGCTGGTGCCCCTTCAACGAGACACAAGGCAACCAGGACGCCGACCTTTTGAAATTCGTCTACAACCTCACGAAATCACTGGACCCCACCAGACCCGTCATCGACACATCGGGCTGGGTTCACGTGAAGGGCTTCTGCGACATGTACGACTGCCACGACTACGAACAGGACCCCGCGAAGTTCAAGGCAAAGTACGACAAGCTGATGACCGGTGAAGAGATCGGCGACTGGACCGGCCCCTACCCCTCCGATCTGTGCTTCGTTTCCGAGTTCGGCGGCACCTGGTGGTCTCCGGGCGTGAAGGGCGGCTGGGGCTACGGCGCCTCCCCCGCCGATATGGAAGAATTCCTGACGCGCTACGAAGGTCTCGTCTCCGCGCTGCTGGGCAACGAAAGGCTCTGCGCCTTCTGCTACACGCAGCTCACCGACGTTGAGCAGGAACAGAACGGTCTCTACACCTTTGACCGCCGCGCCAAGTTCCCGGTCGACGTGCTGAAACGCATCACCTCGGCCAAGTCGGTGGTGGAAGACTAAGTTTATTATGGAAGCGAGCCCGGCCCCCCTTATAATATTTGAGTGGGGGCCGGGCCGCGCCTTTATTTATTTAACAGTTTACGGAGTTTTACCTATGGGAATTCAATTTGAAACCGTTCCGAGTGCCTACGGAACCCTTCACCTTTGCATTCTCGGTGCGATTGTCGTGTTGACCGTCGCCGCGTTCTTCCTGCTTAGGAAGCGGTCCGAAAAGGCGCTTGTCTGGCTTTTATTCGGGCTTGGAGTGTTCATGATTGTCACCGAGGTACTGAAGCAGATTTTCGTCTGGTTTTACGTTTACGAACGCGTACCCTCCGCCTGGTTCTTCCCGTGGCAGCTCTGCAGCATGGCAATGTACTGCTGCGTTATGGTTCCGTTCCTCAACGGGAAGGCGCAGGAGATCATACTCGTGTTCCTCGCGTCGTTTTCGCTGCTGGCCGCGGTTTTCGCGCTGGCCTTCCCGGGCGACATGCTGAGGCCGCAGATTCTTCTTTTCTGCCACAGCTTCGTCTACCACGCGATCATGGTTATCGAAAGCCTTGCCGCGATTTTGATTCTTTCGCGCAGAAAAAAGGCGAAATTCCTGCCGGCGCTGATTCTCTTCCTGGCCATGTCGGTGGTCGCAGAGGTCGTCAACGTGGTCAGCTACAACCTCTTTCCGGAACGCGGGCGGGCGTCGAACATGTTCAACATCACCCCGTACTGGCCAAGCACGCAGCCGGTCTTCCACGACATTGCCGTGAAGCTCGGAATCATCCCTGAAATTCTCATCTACACCGCGGTCATCGCTCTCGCGAGCTGGGGGATTTTCCTGCTGGTCAATCTTATTTCCGGGAAAAAGCGAGGAATGGCTCGAAATTCCCAAAAATAGCGGAAATCCTCTTCGCTAAATCCTTCATCGGAATTCTCTATGGAACGAAGGATTAATTATAATTCTTCTTATTATATACGGATTGTCAATAACAATACGATATATGAATTAATGATACTCTACAAACAGTTAGACTAGTTGCTAAAGAAATAGACTAAATGTCAGGAGACAAAAAATGAAACGAATACTATTCCTACTATTATCGATAGTACTTATCATCAGTCTGTGCGGGTGTTCGTTACTCGCACAATCACTCACTAGTCAAGATTCTGTGCTTTTTTTGAAAAACTGGCAGTTTCAGTACAATGAAAGTACAAACGACTACAGTGTGTTCTTTGCTTTTTATAACAAGAATGATGTTGCTATTGCTTCTGACGCCACTGTAGAAATAAGAATCACTGATGAGTCTGGCAACGAACTATATAAAGCCACTAAAAATATCACAAAGAATTATTTCGGAAACTACACAAGTACTAGCAAAGGGAATCAATACCTTGCGAATATCAGAATACCAAAATCCGATGTTTCAGAGGGGATTTCAACAAGCGGTATTGTATACCTCAAAATATATAAAGAAAACACCTTTGAATTCGACGAAGTAAACTGCAAAGCTCTTTATTGTCTGCCTGTAAAACCCGTTACGGTAACCGCAGAAAGACTTCCCTTTGAAATAGTTCTTAAGGATTATAGTGGAAAAACTGAATCCACGATTGTCATTGAAGAAGTCACTTTCTCTTTCAACAGTAGCTTGCTGTCCGGCCTTGAGATTAGTATTGCCGGTGCTAAAACATATGGAAGTAACGCCTCTCGCGAAATAATTGGATATAAGTTGTACGACAGTCAAGGCTATATGGTTAAAACAGGAAGCATTACACTTTCGAATTTAGAGCAAGGTGATAGATTTAAAGATAAAACAATCACCTTCTATGATGCCGTTCCCGGTGAGTCATATGTGATTAGGTTTTCTGAAAACCCATATTAATAACAGAAATAAAACCAAAATGCCCTATGCTTTCACCAGTCATAGGGCATTTCATTCTCATAAACCTTTAAAGTAACTGGGATTCTTGAAATCGGAATTCCAGCGATTCTCACCACCCGAACTTTTCGTAGTTCGGCTCGATCACGGTCTTGTTGTAGTCGTTTCCGCCCGGGAAGTTGGCACTCTTGAGGATTCCCGGCGTGATGCCCTTTTCGAGCAGCTTTTCGACCGCCACGGAGGTCACGCTCCACATAATGTAGTCGGACGCGATTCCCGAAGCCGCTCCGAAACGCGCCTCGATCCCGTCCACCTCCAGCATAGCCTCTGCCGCCGGCGCGCAGTTGTCAAGCGTCAGCGTCGCGATCTCGTACAGTTTTTTGCCCGAGGGGTGAACCGGCTCCACCGCCTGCGCGTACTCCATCGACGTGAACGCGATGACCTTGATTCCCAGCTGCACCGCCTCGTACGCCAGGTCGACCACCTTCATGGTCCTTCCCGACACCGAGCTCACAAAAAGAACGTCACCCGGCCTCAGTTCGGACTGCGTCAGCGCGTATTTCGCGGCCGCCGCACTGTTCCTCTCGTACCCGAGATCTGAACGGTCCCTGTGCCTCGAAGGGCTCTCCACCTTGAGGTCGTAGCTGAAATGCTTGTAGAAAATCGGCCCGCCTCCGCGGTAGATCGAGTCCATCTCCATAAAGTGGCAGATGCTCGAAAGGTAAATGCAGCCGCCCGAAGCCACGCTGTCGGCAACGATCTCGCCCGCCTTGATAATGTTCTCTCTCTGCGTCTCGCGAACCTTCCTGAAAAGGTCGTCCACCGCCTCGTGGTAACGGTCCATCAACATAAAATCAACTCCATTCATATGTAAATCGCAAAAAGCTTTTAAATTCTGTACAAAAATCCTTCATACGCTTTTTCAAAATCAGTGTCAGTTGCGACGCCTTCTCCGTGCATTTTCGTCAGCAGCACGCCGATGACAGGCTCGAACCGCGGCACGACGATCACGTTTTCGACACCGTTTTCCGCAAGCGCCATCTTGAACGACTCAAAATAAAGCGGATTCCCTCGCCACACGCTTCCCGCCAGAACAACCGGAAGCTCCGCCGGCGCGTCGACCGTCCTCATCGCCGAAACCACCTGCTCCGCCATCAGTCTGCCGCCTTTTTCGAGGATCGCCCGCGCCTCTCCGTCGCCCTCCGCAGCCTTTTTCAGTACCGCGGGAACGAGCGACGCAATCTGCATGACAGGCGTTTTGTCGCACTCCCTGTATATCGAAAAGACAGCCTTCCTCAGCTCCTCGCGCCTGCTTGAGCCGGTTGGAATGACCGGTCCCGCGAAAGGAGGCTCATACGCGCCGCGAATCTGCGCGTTCATGAAAGAGATCACCGCTTCCGTAAGACGTGTCGCAGGGCCTCTCTCCTCAGAGTCTCTTATCGCCGCGTTCACCGCCTCGCGCCCGATCCAGTATCCGGATCCCTCGTCCGAGACAGCCGCTCCGAAACCTCCGGCGGCAGCAG
>JAEEGI010011411.1_pt1 | contig 19167 bp, 13 predicted proteins | sample 8958751 | NCBI WGS metagenome assembly JAEEGI01 (sample SAMN16246545, study PRJNA631951) | gut metagenome | biome: gut microbiome; feature: rumen; material: KS-attached | host: Bos | place: Iran: Karaj | collected 2018-10 | reverse complement strand
CTGAAGGGCTTTATTACCGACACCGATGCTGCTCTCAAGGCCATGACCACCAGCGCGATGCTCGATGAACGCTCAATGGGACTGTTGAAGCAATATGGATACATCCCCTATGACCTGGAGCCCGACAAAGAGACGGTGGCACGAGGATTGGAGTATGCCCTTGCCGACTGGTGCATCGCCCAGGTGGCCCAAGTGGCCGGTGACCAAGAGAATTACAACTACTTCGACAAGCGCAGCAAATCATACCGACACTACTTTGACAAGCAGACACGCTTCATGCGCGGCAAGGACTCTCAGGGCAATTTCCGCCCCACGGCTGAGTTTGACCCGCTGTCAACCAAGCATCGCAACGACGACTATTGCGAGGGCAACGCCTGGCAGTACACCTGGCTTGTGCCACATGACGTGCACGGCTTAGTGGACCTGTTCGGGGGCGAGAAGGCTTTCATCCAGAAACTTGATTCACTGTTCATTGTCGAGGGCGACTTGGGTGAAGAGGCATCGCCCGACGTGTCGGGCCTCATCGGCCAGTATGCCCACGGCAACGAGCCAAGCCATCACATCATCTACATGTACTACTACGTGGGCCAGCCGTGGAAGGCTGCACGTCTCATCCGCCAAGTGCTGCGGGAGCAGTACCGTAATGCCCTGGATGGTCTGTCAGGCAACGAGGACGTAGGTCAGATGTCGGCCTGGTATGTCCTGTCATCTATCGGTCTGTATCAGGAGGAGCCTGCTGGCGGTAAGTACATCATCGGCTCACCGCTATTCGACGAGGCTTGCATCAACGTGGGCCAGGGCGAAACGTTCACCGTGCGCGCCGTGAACAACAGCGATGAGAACATCTACGTGCAGAGTGCCCGCCTGAACGGCAAGCGCTACGACAAGAGTTACATCGATTATCGTGACATCATGCGCGGCGGAGTCCTTGAACTCACCATGGGCCCCAAACCCAGCAAATGGGGCACTGCCAAGAAAAACCGCCCGTAGCACCTCGTCAAAACTACAACCGAAAGCAGAAAATGGCGCCTTGAGGACCGAGTGCTGTCCCCAAGGCGCCAAATTATACATTCACGCAACTGCAATTCCTACAGTGCTAAACGCAGCCCCTGATCCTTCCACTTCCCATCGGGTGAGTCACCCCAACGGCGGGCGGCACGACAATTATCATCACCGTAATCTATGCTGCCGCCACGAATGACACGGTTATCGCCCGTTTCCGGCCCCGTGGGATTGATCTGATTGTCACTAGATGGATAGCCATAGCCAGTAAACCAATCGTAGCAATACTCATACACATTGCCGCTCATGTCATAGATGCCCAACTCGTTGGGAGCCTTGCTGCCAACAGGATGGGTGGTGCCGCCAGCATTGGCGTTGTACCATGCCACTTCATCGATGATGCTACTGCCAGCAAACCTGAAACCGCGAGTCTTGATGCCACCACGGGCTGCAAATTCCCACTCGGCCTCGGTGAGCATACGGAAGTTCATGCCCGTCATCTGATTCAGCTTGGTGATAAACTGCTGGCACTCGATCCACGACACCATCTCCACGGGCCGTCTCAGGTCGCCCGTGAAATTACTTGGGTTGGTGCCCATCACTGCTTGCCACAGCGCTTGCGTCACCTCGGTCTGACCAATATAGTAATCGGACAGTGTCACCGTGTGTACAGGATTCTCAACGCTGACATAAATATTACCTTCTTGGCTACGGGTGCCACCGATGGCTACTGTTCCACCCTCTACGGCAATCATCTTGAAGGACACGCCATTAACGGTGAAATCTCTATTTCCGGCGAACATTGGGGTTAATTCAGCGTTGCCGAGCAAATAGTCGGTCAGTTCAGACACATCAGAGATGCCCACCTCTCCGTCGGCATCCACATCAGCCTGAGGACCGGCAGCCGATATATCGTTCAACAAGAAGTCAATCAATGCGGACACGTCCGAGATGCCAACCAGTCCATCCTGGTCCACATCACCCCTCAGACCAACGGGCGGTGTGCCTTGCATGAACTTATAATCGATGTAGGCACCCGGTATCTCAAACTTGACAACAGCCTCACGGTAAGACATGCCACTGGGCAGTGGAGCGGCCATCACTTGGGCGATAACGATTTCGCCGTGGGAACTGCTATTACCACCATCAATGAGGTTAATGTCCAACCAACTAGGCAAACTTTCACTACCATCACAGGTAATCCGCCAATTCTTGTCATCGGCTGAGGAATGTGTCAAAAATCTGATGCCACTGGTCGAAGTTCCGTCAAGCCAAGTTTTACTCAACAGGCCACCGGTGGCCGGGAAGAGGTATTGCCCATCCTCTTGCACTTCATTAAAGGTGATGTAAGGGTTATTGATGTCGATGAAAATGGAGAGACCGACCTTCATCGTACTAACATTAGCCCAGAAATTGTTTATGCCCTTCCACTCATATTCACCCAGATAAACAGGTTCATCATTCTCATCATATTCACGCTTCTCTACCTTGATATAAGCCAATTCACCATAGCCTTCATCGTCCTTATCATTATAGGAACAAAGGGCAGTGAAGTCAATCAAATCTTCCATATTGCTATCATTATAACCTTCCACAGCCACAAGGATTGGATAGTCGATGACGGGGTGGATCTCAGCACCAGTAAAGTCGGATAATGTGAACTCAAGTACGGTTTCATCATCACCAATGCTTGCAGGAGTGACATATGCATGACCGAGGGCAATGAGTTCACCGGGTGCATCAGGCAGGGTAACACTTTCATTTCCAAAGGCCGGAATCTCATTCAACCTATACACCTTACAGGTCATCATAACATCCTCACGAATTGCCATTTCGGCAGCCATGAGATAGACATGATTGAGGATATAGGGATACTGAGGTTTCTCAAAAGCCTGAGCAATGCCATCGACGTGTGAAGCGTTTTTTCCAAGCCACCATCCACGCTCATTGTCACCATAAGGATCTGCACCATAATAAAATGTCAAATAGTATCCTGAATTAGTGTCACCATAACGTCCACCTTTCAAGAACGTCTTACTTGAACACAAGGTCTGAAATTCGTCGCCTGAGCCATCATATAAATAGTTGAAATCACTGCCGTTCTCAACAGCATAGACTGTGGCCGAGACAGGGTTGGCTATCGTCGCACCTTCGTCATCTGTGGAAAACTTATAATTGCACAGTTGATATGAATCAAACGCTACGCCACTGTCATCAATGCGACCATCATAGGCAGTGAATAGAGGAACAATCAACCAATTAAAATCTGATACACTGCGATATAGCCCTGATTGATAATCGATATAGCGGGGTTGTTCATCAGTATCATTTGACGCGGGGTAAGTTGTCCATCCATAACTCGTCGATTGGTTGGCGTTCTCGGCAAAGCCTGACCAATAGTATTCAGCGTAGGGTTTTGCCATCAATAAAAGACCATCATAAAAATAAACACCGCCATATTCCCTCATGAAACAGAGCGAGGAACTGAACATGCCCGCTGGACGGCGATAGAAAGGCACAAGCCCTTCGTCCCTGCTGGGAGCCTTGGGCGCACTCGTAAGGCGAGAAGCCGGATCTCTCATCTTCATTTCCTGAATCGTGGAAACCTCGGAGATCTTCAACCGATGCAATTGTTGATGTTGAGAGACAGGGCCAAGCGCCTTTCTTGTTACAGTCTGGCTAGGGGAAGCCTTGGACTTGGTTTGTAACACAGCGCCGGTGTTTACACCCTCGGCGATGCATTCTGTCTTGCTCTTCATCTGAGCGCCGGCGGTTAACACGACTAGTGCAACGGCGGCAAAAAGTAGGAATTTCTTCATATCGTATAGTTTTAAAGTTGAGAAATGCGAGAAAAATAATTTTTCGCAAAGTTAAGAAATAAACAACAATTTTATGTAATTTTGTCCCGAAATTTTTAATTTCAATTCGTTTTGCGACCAATTTTCTCTACTTTATCACCAATACACAATTTATGAACTTTTCAGCATGAAACAAATACAATTTACCATCATATTGATGATTTGGTCAGCAGCAATGTCGGCGGCCAGCCTTGAGCCGGTGGACTATGTGAGCACACTGGTGGGAACACAGTCGAGTTTTGAACTATCGACAGGCAACACCTATCCCGCCATTGGCAGGCCATGGGGTATGAACCACTGGGTGCCACAGACGGGGAAAATGGGCGACGGATGGCAATATACCTACGGAGCACACCGCATCCGCGGATTCAAGCAGACACACCAGCCCAGCCCATGGATTAACGATTACGGCCAGTTCTCGCTGATGCCGACAGTGGGTAATCCCGTGTGGGACGAGAACGAACGTGCCAGCTGGTTCTCGCACAAGGCCGAAACGGCTACCCCCTACTACTATCGGGTTTATCTTGCTGATTACGACATCATGGCCGAGGTGGCGCCCACCGAGCGAGCCGCCATCCTGCGGTTCACCTTTCCCGAAACGGATCAAGCCAACGTCGTGGTGGATGCCTTTGACAAAGGCTCTGAAGTCACCATACAGCCCGAGCGGCAGCGCATCTTCGGCTACACTACACGCAATAGCGGAGGCGTGGCCGATGGCTTCAGGAATTATTTCGTCATCGAGTTCGACAAGCCGTTTTCGGTCTATTCTACAGTCAACGACAGCATCATCAACGCGGGAGCGACCAACGCCACCTGTTACCACGCTGGTGCCATAGTAACGTTCAGCACCAAGCGCGGTGAGCAGGTCAACGTGCGCGTTGCCTCGTCATTCATCAGTCCTGAGCAGGCCTTGCTGAACCTGAAAGAATTAGGCAGCGACGACCTGGAAACCATCAAGGCCAAAGGCCGCCAGCGTTGGAACGAGGTGCTGGGTCGCATCATGGTCGAGGATGATGACATCGACCACCTGCGCACCTTCTACTCGTGCCTGTACCGCTCGGTGCTGTTTCCCCGCAGTTTCTACGAGATTGATGCTAAAGGCCAGCCCGTGCATTACAGCCCTTATTACGGCCAAATGCTGCCAGGAAGGATGTTTACCGACACGGGGTTCTGGGACACCTTCCGTGCCCTATTCCCCCTGGTTGACCTGATGTACCCCACGATGGGCGAATGGATGCAGGAAGGACTGGTGAGCACCTGGCTCGAGAGCGGTTTCCTGCCCGAGTGGGCCAGCCCAGGTCACCGCGACTGCATGGTGGGCAACAACAGTGCATCAATTGTCGCCGACGCCTACCTGAAAGGCCTGCGCGGCTATGATATCAACAAGTTGTGGGATGCCGTCGTGCATGGCACCACCGCTGTTCATCCTCAAGTGAAATCCACCGGTCGCCTGGGACATGAATACTATAATGAATTGGGATATATCCCCTATGACGTGGGCATCAACGAGAATGTGGCCCGCACGTTGGAGTATGCCTACGACGATTGGTGCATCTACCGACTGGGGAAGGCGTTGGGCAAGTCCGAGAACGAAATCAAAGTCTATGCCGAGCGGGCGATGAACTACCGCAACGTGTTTGACCCTGAGTATCGACTGATGCGCGGCAAACTGAAAGACGGTACCTTCCAGGCCCCGTTCAGTCCACTCAAGTGGGGTGACGCCTTCACCGAGGGCAACAGCTGGCACTACACCTGGAGTGTGTTCCACGACCCACAAGGGCTCATCAACCTGATGGGCGGCAAGCAGATCTTCTGCCAGATGCTGGATTCGGTGTTCAGTGTCCCGCCCGTGTTTGATGACAGTTACTACGGCTATACCATCCACGAGATACGCGAGATGCAGATCATGAATATGGGCAACTATGCCCACGGCAACCAGCCCATCCAGCACATGATCTACCTGTACAACTACGGCGGCCAACCGTGGAAAGCCCAGTACTGGGTGCATCAAGTGATGGACCGCCTCTATAGCGCTACGCCCGACGGCTACTGCGGTGACGAGGACAACGGTCAGACCTCGGCATGGTATGTGTTCTCGGCGATGGGTTTCTATCCCGTGTGCCCCGGCAGCAACCAGTATGTGCTCGGCACGCCCTACTTTGACAATGTGAGCCTCTACTTGGAGAACGGCAAACAGGTAACCATTACCCGTGAAGGCAAGGGATGCTATATCCAGTCAATGACCATCGACGGCCAGCCCTACACCCGCAACTACCTTGACCACGAACGGTTGACAAAGGGCTGCGACATCCATTTTGTCATGGGCGACACTCCCAACACCACCCGTGGCACCTCACCGTCAGACCTGCCCTACTCTTTCTCTACCGACAGCAAGTGAAAGCCATCACCCAAACGGCGATGGCATCATCAAAGAAAAGAATCGCGGCGCTCACGCGTCACGATTCCCTTTGCAAATAACATTTCTCCAAATTTATTAACTTTTAACTTGAATAGAATTGATGAAGTTGGAAATATCCCTTTAAAATTATGAAAAGAGTATTCTTTAATATTTACTTCCTTATGGTCGTTGTTGCTATGCCTACTACAGGAAAACTGGGTTTCGCTTACAAGAACATCTTGCTCACGAGTCACAAGTGTCCCATAGTCTATAGCAATGCAAAATTACTACATTTTTTTAAAAACAAAAAATTTCATCAATAAATTTCAGAAAAATTTCTGCAATTTATATAAATCCCGTCAAAAACAGGCTGAAACCGGTCAATTGATGGACCAAACCGTCAACCGATTACAGGCAATTGCGGAAGATGACCTCGATATCCTCCTGCTTGAGGGGCACAAACCCGGGCAGTACGCCTCCACGGCATGACTTGCGGGCCATGGTGGGGATGTGCTCGTCACCGATGCCCAAAGCCGTGAAGGTGCTGGTCAAACCAAGGGTGCCGAACAGGAACTCCTTAACGCGCTCGATGGCCTGACGTGCAATGTCCATTGCAGGCTGAGCAGCATCAATGCCGAAGACGTTTACGCCAAACTGCACATACTTGTCCACGGTCTGGTCGTTGAGGCAATACTCCATCCAGCGCGGGGTGATGATGGCCAAGCCCAAGCCATGGGTAATGTCATAGTAGGCCGATACCTCATGCTCCATCGGGTGACAGCTCCATGCCTGGCGCTTGCCGCCGTCGATAAAGCCATTGATAGCCCATGACGAGGTCCACATCAGGTTGGCGCGTGCCTCGTAGTTCTCAGGCTCCTTCATGGCGATGGGAGCATACTTGATGATGGTCTTCATCATGCCCTCCATGAAGCAGTCGAGCATATAGAGGTCCTGATTGACATTGAAATAAACCTCAAAAATGTGCGACAGCATGTCGGCAGCACCGCAGGCCGTCTGATAGGGGCTGACGGTATAGGTCACGGTGGGATCAAGGAAGGAAACCTTGGGCAACAAGGTGGGATGCTCCACGCGACCCAATTTGTCGTTGGTCTCAGGGTTGCTGATGACACCGCCGGCGTCCATCTCGCTACCCGTTGCCGAGAGTGTCAGCACGCTGATGATGGGCAGGGCCTCGGTGATGGGAGCCCACTTCTCGTTGAAGAAGTCCCAAGGATCATGGTCCACCTTGGCACCGGCCGCCATAAACTTGGTGGCATCGATGGTAGAACCGCCACCCACTGCAAGCAGCACGTCGATGTTGTGGTCCTTGCACATCTGGGCACCGCGACGCACGCTGTCGATGCGGGGATTGGGCTCGATGCCCGAGAGTTCAAACAGTTCCATACCGGCCTTGTTGATCTCGGCCACAACAGCGTCGTACAGACCCGTGCGCTTGATGGAGCCGCCACCATAAGTGAGCAGCACACGTTTTCCAAACTTAGCCAGTTCCTCGCTAAGGTGCTGCAACTGATTCTCTCCGAAATAAACCTTTACAGGAATGTTATAGATGAAGTTGTTCATTTTTAAGCTAACGATTAGAGTTTGACAATGACATAGTTCTTAGTACCGAGACCGATGTGCTCGGCCCAGTCGATGGTGTGGGTGCCGTGACGGCTGTTGATGCGCTCGATGAGGGGTGCGTTGTCGTCACCGGGCTTGCCCTTGTGGTTGAATACCATCTCTACACAGGCCCAGTCCAGCGCCACGGGGTCAAGGCTTGCCATGATGCCCATGTCCTTGAGTTTGGGCTCATCGGGGGTGCCGTCGCAGTCGCAATCGACCGACATGTTGTTCATCACATTGATGTAGATGACACGGCCACCCATGTAGTTATGTACAGCCTGGGCAGCGGCAGCCATCGACTCGAGGAAACCGTCCTGGTCATCGACATGGCTCCACAACTGGTTGACGTCATCAGTATAGCCGGCAGTGTGGATATTGGCCTTGCCGGCAGTGCTAGCCACACCGATGGAGGCGTTCTTCAGCACGCCACCGTAGCCGCCCATGGCATGGCCCTTGAAGTGAGCCAGGTTGATCATCCAGTCGTAGTTGGCCAGGTGCTCGCCCACGATGTCATACTTGATGTGGGTGCGATCCTTGACGGGGATGCGCATCTGACCAAACTCATCCATGATATCGACGGCAAAAATGGAGTCAAAGCCGTGCTCATGGATGGTCTGCCAGTGCTTGGACACGTCCTGACGCGAACCGCCATAGGCCGTGCAGCACTCCACGATGGTGCCTCCCACCTCGTCCACCAGATTGCGGATGAACGTGGGTTTCAGGTAATGGTTATTGCCAGCCTCACCGGTGCTGATCTTGACGGCTACGCGTCCCGTGGCTTCAACGCCCAGGGCCTTGTAAATCTTGACAAGCGACTCGGGAGTGATCTCACTGGTGTAGTACACCTTGCTCTGGGCACTGGCCATGAGAGCCATCACGATGGCCATCATGCATAAAGACATTTTTTTGATATTCATTGCTTTAACAATTAATGGTTCATGTCGCAAATGTACAACTTTTTTGTCACATTTACAAATTCCGGTTCTGGCAGTTTGTCGTCAGAGCGATTTCAGCCAGGTTTCCACCTCGGCATCACTCATATAGTTAAAGTTTTTGGGTTCCAACCAATTGGCACCGGGGGCGGAAGGCTTGAGGTACTTCATCGTCTCGCCAGCACCGCTGCCGCCCGAGGTAAAGAACGGCACGATGGTCTTGCCCGAGCAATCATACTGCTCCAGGAAGGTGTTGATGATGGTGGGAGCGATATACCACCAGATGGGATAACCGACGAACACCGTGTCGTATTGCTCGATATTCTCCACCCTGCTTGCGATGGCGGGGCGGCTGCTTTTGTCGGCCATCTCTACCGAACTGCGGCTGGACTTATCACGCCAGTTGAGGTCAGCAGGAGTATAAAGCGTCTCAGGGACGATTTCATGCAGGTCAGCTCCTGAGATTCGGGCAAGCCGTGTGGCTGCCTCCATGGTGGTACCTGTCGCGCTGAAATAGGCGACCAGTTTCTTGCCATTGTTGCTCATAGTTTCACTGTTGTTTTGGGCACTGCCGGCAGCCATAGTAGCCATGGCCATGCAGCCGGCAATGATGGTAATTAATAAATGTTTGAACTTCATTTAGTTATTGATTATGAGGATGGTTCATTGATTTACCTTGCAAATTTACTACTGCTAGCCGGAATAATTGATACCATTTTTTCTGAAAATGTTACCATTATTACATTTTTGCGCCATCGGTGACCAATAAGCAAAAAAAATCTGGCGACGCTGCATCACTGCGCATCGCCAGACATTAGTTAATGAATTTCTATTAAACGTAATCTCTGGGTTAGTTTTTTTTTGATCGTCTAGAACCGCATGCCCAGGGTGAGCGAAACGCGGTTGTTGTGGTCCTTGGCATCAGCGCTGACGTTGGGGTAATAGATACCCCAGTCGACTACAGGCGAGAATGCGTTGTAAACGGTGTTGCGCATGTTGTGGATATAGGCCATGTCGGCATAGAATGACTTGTAACGATAGCCGAAACCACAGGTGATGTTCTGGACCGAGTTGTCATACTGATAGGAGGGATTGCTTCCCACAGTGATGATGTTGCGGTCGTTGTTGTCCACGTCGTTCTTGACCTGGGTGGTCTTGTAGCTGTAACCGGCGCGCAGGCTCCAATTGGGGCTGACACGGTACTCGGCACCCAGGCGGAAGATGTGCGAGGGCTTGAAATAGTTCTTGACATTATAGGTCACATCGGGGTAGTTGCCTCCACGGTCGTCACCGATGCGCATCGTCTGGTTGGCCACGTACTCGTAGTCAAAGCTGACGATACCACTCGTGCCGATCACACCTGCCACACTGCCCAGGAAATGCCAGGGAGTGCTCATGGTGTAGGTGGTGGAGTAATCATAACCGTCGTTGCTGCCATTCTCGGCAGAATAGAGCAACTCGTTGTTGTGATAGGCGACCATATCAGTTCCCACATAGTAGGTGTCACGCATGTCGTAGAAGGTGGGCGTGTGGAACGCGGCACCGATGCGCAGCGACTGGGTGGGACGCCAGATGAGACCTAACTTGAAGTTCACACCGGTACCCTCACTGTGCAGGTAGTTGTACAGACCCCAGCTTGCAGTCGTTCCCTGGTTGATGGTGGGAGTGTCCCACAGGTCCTCATCGTTGGCCATGATATAGGCATTGGTAAGGTCCTCGACGTAAGACTGGTAGCTCCTGTAATCCAGGTCAAGGATACCGAAATCCAGACCCCAGTACACCTTGTTGGCAAAATTGCCGCCAAAGGCGATGTTGTACTCGTCGGCGTGGCCACGCTCGTCCACCTCGTAGAAGGCATTACCGGTCGTTCCATCGCCATAGAGGCCCTGCATCAAGCCATCATTATTCTCGTTGATGATTCCGACGTAGCCACCGGTCTTGGTGGGCATGTCGAACATCGACACAGCGGCCCAAGGAGCAGAGCCATCGAAGTAGGGGTTATAGTCATCACCCCATGCCAGGTCATCGGAAGTGTAGTCCAGCATATTGACAAACTCATCGGCAACATAGTTGCTCATCGAGTTCTGGATGTCCCCCACACCACCGATGTAATGGCGGTTAAACGACTTGAGACGGTTATAAGAGAAACCGAAATTGAGATTAGGAACCGACTCGCTGTCCAGACGGATGGCGCCGATGTATCCAATATTGTTCACATTGAACTTGGTCTGATCCATCTGGTCAATGCCCGACTTGGTGCTGTTGAAATCCAGACTCATCGTGATTCCAATGTCGGAATTGCGATAGACACCGATACCGCCAGGGTTCTGGGTGAGGGTGGAGAGATCGCCTCCGAGGGCTCCGAAGGCCCCCGCCATCGCCTGGAAGCGCGAGGTGCCCCGGAGTTCGGTTTGTGATAATTGCAGGACATCAAATGCGTCCTGAGCGTTGAGCAACAGAGGAAGACCACATAGCAGAATGGCAAAAACTTTCTTCTTCATAGTTCAAACAGTTTGAAAACAATTAAGTGTTCGAATAAAAATGTGTGTGTCGTGGGAAAGGATTTGCCGTTTAGCGACGACGACCGCCACCGCCCGATGAACCACCATGGCTGCCACCGCCGGACGAGCCGCGGCTACTGCCACCACTGTAGGAACCACCGCCATAGGAGCCACCGCTGGGGCGAGAACCACTGCTATAGGAGCCACCTGAACGGCTGTGGCTGGATCCGCTGGGACGCGAGGTGCCATAGGACGATGAGGGACGGCTTGCAGAGCCACTGCGACGAGGAGTCACACCCGTGTTGCTGCGCGAGCCCATATTACCAGTGCGGTTGGTGGCGAGTCCGCTACGACGACCGCCCGAAGCGCTGACGCCATTGTTGCGACCACCTGCGCGAGAAGGCATGCTGCTGGGACGGTTCATGTCCACGCGGCTGCGGCCATTGCGGTTGCTGGCCAAACCTGCGCGTCTGCCGTTGGTGCTGATGCCACCGCTGCCCATGTTGTGATGACGTCCGGGACGGCTATAGCCATAATAGTTGGAAGCGTGCCAGTTGTTCCAACCATGGTGTCCGTAATATCCATAGTAGCCATTCCATCCCCAACCCGTGTGGTAGTACCAGGGGGTATAGGTCCAACCCCAGTGCCAGTAGGGAGAAGTCCAACTGGAGTAATAATAGAAGGGGCTATACCAGGGATCATACCAGCGGCTCATGCGCCAGTCAGCGTACCAGGGATTATACCATACCGAATAGGGGTAGAATCCCGTGTACCAGGGATAGAAGGACGAGGCCCAGCCATAAGAATAATTGGACCAGTCACTGCCGATGATAAGGTTAACCGTCGGTGACTCGTCGTAGTAGAGTTCCACCAGTTCATCATCACTGCTCAGGATGACGATGTCGGGGTTGTAGAAGCGCTCGATGCGGCGGGTGTTGGCGAAAGCCTCATCTTCGTAATAGATGGTGTCGCCATTGATATCCACCTCATAATTAGGCTCATAGTTACCACGGCGGTTGTACTCGTCAACATCACGCTCAACGCGATAGTTGTCTCTAGCGGCCACCGTGTACTTTTCAGGCACGTCACCGTAAACGGCAACGGTCTTGGCAGACTTCGATGCCTTGGCCTTGACAGCAGTCGTTGTGCCCTTGGAGGCATCGTAGTAAATGTCGTCGTAATCTTGGGCATGCAGTAATGCGCCGGCACTCAAGGCCAGCACGCCCACCATTGCTAAAACACGATACTTCATAGTCATTACGTTTTAAAAATTCATTAATAATTACTTTTCTGTCAATTAGACAAGATTCTTTTAAAAAAGTTTAAGATGAGTATAATTTCCATTAAAATGCGGTGCAAGTTATAAAGTAAAATGATATAGACACCACTTAATTTGGTGAAAAAATGCTAAACACATTCATTTTTAACTTTATAGCGCATCCTATCTTAAGCAAAAACCATGCCATGGTGATGGTTGCTGATGATTTGAGGTGACGATTTGGCAGATTATTTGAGGAAAATTGATGCCATCAAGTAAGGAAAAATTCATTACTTTTGCTGCCAGATAACGATTATGGCAAGAGAGAAGAAATTCCGATTCAAGCAATTTGAGGTGCTGAACGACCGCACGGCAATGAAGGTGGGCACCGACGGAGTGCTGCTGGGCGCATGGTGCCCGGCGGAGGGCATGACGCGTGTGCTTGACGTGGGCACGGGCTGTGGCGTAATCGCCCTGATGGTGGCCCAGCGTAACAATGGCGCCCTCATCGAAGGCATCGACGTGGACGAAGGGGCCATCGACGAGGCCAAGCTCAACTTCGCCGCATCGTCCTGGAGCGAGCGTCTGACAGCTCGACTGCAGGACTTCAATGTGCTGGATGTGGAAGAGTCCTATGACCTAATCGTCTCTAACCCACCCTACTTCACCAACGGCGTGCTGCCCACCGGCGATGCCCGCACCACGGCACGGCACACCGGATCACTCTCCTACCGCCAACTCATCGACGGAGCCACAAGGCTACTCTCCCGTGAAGGCATACTGGCCTTTATCTCTCCCACCGATGCCGAGAGCGCAATTATCGAGGCTGCGGCCTTTGCCTCTTTGCCCATCAGACGCTGCACACGCGTGGTGCCTGTCGAAGGAGCCGAAGCCAAGCGCACCCTGTGGCTGCTGTCGCGCCGTGAAATGGCCTACGTCGAAGATACCTTGACTATTGCTCACGTGGACGGCACCTTTACCCAAGAATACATTAATTTGACAGGCGCTTTTTATCTGAAGATGCCAGATTGATGGCCACCGGATAAAAAAACAAAAGTCCCGAGGCTGTTGGTTTGCCGGTCGGGACCTATATGTTCTGTGCCGAGTGATGCTTCGTCAGCAGTTTGACACAAGGTTGAAGTGTTTTATTATTAAGAAAAAGTCAGTTTTATTCGTTTGAAGCGGTTAAACTTCATAGAAGTCAATATAAAGACTGAATAAAAGTAGAAAAGTTTAATCACACGCCGTTATTTAACACACGTTAACTTTATGAGCCAATAAACCCCTCTATATCCCCATAAATGGGGATAAAAAAGACAACAAATCTACACAATTGAGGGATTGCGGTAGTGTGTCACGTCATGTAATTTTGCAACATGGAATAAAATACATACACGCATGATGAAACAACAAGATAATAATAGCCATACCACGACTACCCGTCTGCTGGACAACGAGCCAGTGGGACGCACTGTTCAGGTGGTGCGCGTCATGGGCGACGGAGCATTCCGCCAGCGCCTGCTGGAGATGGGGTTCGTGCGCGGGGCCCAGGTGACCGTTCTCAAGAACGCCCCACTGCAGGATCCCGTGGAATACATGATCATGGGTTCGCACATCTCGCTGCGGCACAGCGAGGCCGCCCAGGTCGAGGTAACAGACAAGGACGCAGAATTCTGTGACCTGGAGGACGCCTTCAACGGCATCGTCGAGACCGAGGTTGCCGGAATGGACCCCATGGCCGACAATGTGCTGCGCGTAGTACTCGTGGGCAATCCCAACTGCGGCAAGACGTCGCTGTTCAACAACGCAACCGGCGCCCGCGAGAAAGTGGGCAACTACGGCGGCGTGACCGTTGACAGCAAGGAAGGATGGTTCAACATCGACGGCCACAAGGTGCAACTCGTTGACCTGCCTGGAACCTACTCGCTGACAGAGTATTCGCCCGAGGAGATGTATGTGCGCACCTACATCCGTGACAACCGTCCCGACGCCATTCTTAATATTGTGGATGCCGGCAACCTGGAGCGCAACCTGTATCTCACCACCCAATTGATGGACATGAACATTCCCATGGTGGTGGCACTGAACATGTGGGATGAACTGGAAAAGAGCGGTGACAAACTGGACATCGATATGATGGGCCGCCTGTTGGGTGCCCGCATGATACCACTCACTGCCTATAACGGCCACGGTGTGAAAGAGGTGCTGCAAGCCACGATGCAGGCCATCGAAGAAAGCGAGCAGGAGACACTGCACCACAACGTCAATTACGGCACGCTCATCGAGGACTGCCTCAAGGAACTCGGTGCGATGTGCCCGGGTATGGACCGCTACACTGTGCTCAAGATTATCGAGAACGACCAACATGCCATCGACCTGCTCAATGGCCAGGACAATGCCCAAGAGGTCAAAGAGACCGCTGCCGAGATGCGCCAGCGCATCGAACGCGACTACAATAGTGACATCGTGAGCATCATCACCGACCTGAAGTACGGTTTTGTGCGCGGTGCGCTTGCCGAGGCGCTCACCCCCAACCCCGAGCGCGCCACAGGCGACACCAAGCCCGGTTACTCGATGGACCGCCTGTTGACCAACCGCTGGCTGGCCCTGCCCATCCTGCTGGTGCTCATGTGGCTCATGTTCGAAGCCACTTTTACCCTGGGCGCTTATCCACAGGAGTGGATCGAAAGCGGAATCGGCAAGATTGGCGAGTGGATCAGCCACGCTATGCCCGACGGCATCCTGCGTGACCTGATTGTTGACGGCATCATCGGCGGTGTGGGAGGCGTACTCGTTTTCCTGCCCCAGATTCTGATACTGTTCTTCTTTATCTCGCTGTTGGAGGACAGCGGCTACATGGCTCGCGCCGCATTCATCGTGGACCGCATCATGCACCGCGTGGGGCTCCACGGCAAGTCGTTCATCCCCTACTTGATCGGCTTCGGCTGCGGTGTTCCCGCGATTATGGCCACGCGCACGCTCGAGAATCGGCGCGACCGCATCGTGACCATCCTCACCGTGCCGTTCATGTCGTGCTCGGCGCGACTGCCGGCCTACCTACTGCTGGTGGCAGCCTTCTTCACGGCCAAGCAAGGCCTGATATTGATGAGCATCTACCTCATCGGCATCCTGGTAGCGGCACTCACCGCCATCCTGCTGAGCAAGACCATCCTGAAGCATGACAAGACGCAGTTTGTGATGGAGCTGCCGCCCTACCGCAAGCCCACGGCACGCAATGCCGTCATCCACATGTGGAGCAAGGGCAAGCAATACCTGCAGAAGATGGCCACCATCATCCTCGCAGCGTCGATTATCGTGTGGGCACTGGGCTACTTCCCGCGCCATGAGGGCCAGACGCCGCAAGAGCAGATTGAGAACTCGTTCATGGGAAAGATGGGTAAGGCCATCGAGCCTGTTGTCGAGCCGCTGGGCTTCAACTGGCAGATGGGCGTGAGTGTGCTGACCGGTGCCGCCGCCAAGGAGATTGTCGTCTCGACCATGGGTGTGCTCTACACCGGCGAGAGCGACGCCACCGAGGAGAGTGCCTCGCTCAAGGAGAAACTCCAGACAGCCACCAAGCCCAACGGAGAACATGTGTTTGACCCGATTGTGGCCTACTCGTTCATGCTGTTTATCCTGCTTTACTTCCCCTGCATCGCGGCACTGGCAGCCATCAGGCGCGAGGCGGGCACCAAGTGGATGCTGTTTGAAATCGTTTATACGACGGGCGTAGCCTGGCTTATATCATTCATCTTCTACCAAGTGGCAAGGATGATTTAACCGTTACAGACATGACACCATCGGCTCTTATTCAAACGATTGTGGTGCTTGGCATTGTTGCCATAGCACTGCTGTATGTGCTACGGCGCGTTATCAGGACCAGCCGCGGCAAGGGTGACTGCGGCTGTGGTTGCGGCAAAGACTGCAAATGTAATCAATCAAGAAAGGCGCATCAGCCGAACAAGTGACGGAAGGCGTCCTCGACACGGGCAACCTCAACGACACGGATGCTCCAAGCATCGCGCTTGACGCCCTTGAGGTTGTTCTTGGGAATAATAATGGTGTCAAAACCGAGTTTCTGAGCTTCGGTGACGCGCTGTTCGCAGCGGGTCACCTGACGGATTTCGCCTGAGAGGCCGACTTCGCCGGCAAAGCAGACGTCATTGCTGATGGCCATATCCACATTGGACGACAGGATGGCACTGATGACCGCCAGGTCGAGGGCCGGATCGTTGACCTTGATGCCACCCACGATGTTGAGAAACACGTCCTTCTGTGCCAGCTTGAATCCCAAGCGCTTCTCTAGCACGGCCAACAACATGTTCATGCGACGCTGGTCAAATCCGGTGACCGAGCGCTGCGCCGTGCCATAGGCCGCTGTGCTCACCAGCGCCTGCACCTCGATGAGGAAAGGCCGCATGCCATCGATCGTGACGCCGATGGCCGTGCCCGACAGGTCGCCGTCGCGGTCGCTGAGCAGCAGTTCGCTGGGGTTGGTCACCTCACGCAGGCCGTCCTCTTTCATCTCATAGATGCCTATCTCACTGGTGTTGCCAAAGCGGTTCTTGATGGGCCGCAGGATGCGGTACAGGTAATTGCGGTCGCCCTCGAACTGGATGACCGCATCGACGATGTGTTCCAGCACCTTGGGGCCGGCAATGCTACCCTCCTTGTTGATGTGGCCGATGAGGATGACGGGAGTGTAAGTTTCCTTGGCATAGCGCTGGAATGCAGCAGCACATTCACGCACCTGAGTCACGCTGCCTGGGGCGCTCTCCAACTGCTCGCTGGCAATGGTCTGGATGGAGTCAACGATGATGAGCCCCGGCTGGAAACTGCGGATGCTGTTAAAGATATTGTCCAGTGAAGTCTCGCACAGCAGGTAGCACTCGCAGTCCATGCGTCCGCCGGCAATGCGGTCGGCACGCATGCGCAACTGCTGGGGGCTCTCCTCGCCCGAAACGTAGAGTACGCGGCGCGAGCGGATGCGCAACACATTCTGCAAGACCAGGGTGGATTTGCCGATGCCCGGCTCACCGCCCAGCAGCACGATGCTGCCCGGCACAAGGCCACCGCCCAGCACGCGGTTCAGTTCGCCGCTGGGCAGATTGATGCGCGGCTGGTCCTCGGCGTGGATCTCCGAGATTTTAACCGGTTCCAACGTGCGCTGATGACTGTCCCCCACAGGGCCATAGCGCATCGACGATGACGACTTGGGCGCCTTGGGCTCCTCGATATAGGTGTTCCACTCGCCGCAAGCGGGGCACTTGCCGAGCCACTTGGGCGACTCGTTGCCGCAATTCTTGCAGAAATAGGTGGTCTTGACTTGCTGTTTGGCCATGGGTGGATTGATTGGGAATGATTGGATTGATTGGTTGGAATTAGCGACGGAAGAACTCGCTGATAGTGATGGCTGCAGCGACTCCCACGTTGAGCGACTCGCTGCCGGCCGTCTTGGCCTTGGGGATGAGCAGACGGCTGTCCACATGCTTGGCGACCTTGGCACTGATACCCTGGCCCTCGTTGCCGAAGATGACAAAGCCGCTCTTGCCCAACTCACTGGTGTAGATGTTCTTGCCGTCGAGGAAGGTACCGTAAACTGACAGGTCAGGGTATTGCTCGAACAAGGCTTCCAGATCGACATAGTGCACCTTGACACGCGCGATGGCTCCCATTGTGGCCTGTACCACCTTGTGGTTATAGACATCAACCGTGGTGCGGCTGGCAAAGATGTCACGCACGCCGAACCAATCGGCCAGACGGATGATGGTACCCAGATTACCGGGGTCCTGGATATTGTCGAGCACAATGTTCAGGCTCCCAGCCACGCGCTCGGTATCAATCACATCTTCGGGTTTCTCATAGACGGCAATGACATCGCTGGGTGTGTCAAACTGAGAGATGCGAGCCATCTGCTGACCATTGGCAAACACTATCTTGTCATAGTGCTCGGCCGTGCCGCACTGCTCGTACCACGAACGCTTGGCGATGAGCCAACGGCAGTTGAAGTGCTGCCACGTGTCGCGCACGCACTTGGTGCCCTCGGCGACAAACAAGCCCTCATCATCACGGTATTTCTTGGCAGCCAGGCTTTTCACGACCTTGAGGATGCCATTGTTCATGTCCATCATCGCCCTTACTGCTCACGTTTTGCCACCAGCTCGTTGAAGCGCAGCAGCGTGGTACAAAATTCGTCGCTCAGCAACGAGAACACCTTTTGGGACACCTCGGTTGATACGTCCTGGGTGGCCGATGCAATGGGGCCGGCTATCGCGGCAAGGGTGTCGGCATCACCGGCGAGCGAAACGGCTAGGCGGACAACATCCTCATAGCCCTTGCCCTCGAGGAAGCAAGTGATAGCCTCAGGGACCGTGCGCTGGCACGTCTCATCGAAGAAGAAAGTAGGACGGATTTCCTCTAGGGTGCGTGACAGGTCGTAATCAAAAGTCTTAGTCACATATTTGCGGATTTCGTGCTTGGCTTTGCCCTGACGTGCCAGGAAGATGGCGGCGGCAGTGGCCTGAGCACCCTTGATGCCCTCGGGATGGTTGTGGGTGACCTCGGCTGAGATTTTGGCAAGTTCCAGCGCTTCGTC
>JAEEGI010011403.1_pt1 | contig 19172 bp, 15 predicted proteins | sample 8958751 | NCBI WGS metagenome assembly JAEEGI01 (sample SAMN16246545, study PRJNA631951) | gut metagenome | biome: gut microbiome; feature: rumen; material: KS-attached | host: Bos | place: Iran: Karaj | collected 2018-10 | reverse complement strand
TGTGCTTATCTGTCATTATTCATACAGGGGCTTAGCTCAGTTGGTTAGAGCGCCACACTGATAATGTGGAGGTCGGCAGTTCAACTCTGCCAGTCCCTACTGGAAAGCCGGATACCAGACCGGCTTTTTTCATTTCCGGGGGTATAGCTCAGCTGGTAGAGCACATGCTTTGCAAGCATGGGGTCGCCGGTTCGAATCCGACTATCTCCACGAAGAGGGGGCAACGCCAAAAGCGCTGCCCCCTCTTCGCGGAGATGCCCGGTGGCTGGCGCCGCCGGGCGCAAGTCAAATTCATTGAGGGGCGGACCCCTCAAACTCCCCCTGTCGCTTCGCTCCGACAACTGAATCTATTGGGGAGAGAACTCCCCAAACCCTTCCCGTCGGCCTGCGGCCTCCGATTGCTTTGCTGGAATAATGGAAAGAAAAAATGGATTTTGTGCTATAATGTCCATTCTATTTAGTATTTTTGAGATATCCATTCTTAACCGGCGTTGTAATTCTAACCTAATAATATGAAAATGAGATTCTTTTCAGATCTCTCATTGTTGGCTCTGTTGGCCTCTGTCTTTCTTTCCTGCTCGAAGGAAGGTTATCTCATAGACGGCACAGCCGATCTTCCTGACGGGAAGGCAGTTCTGTCCTATAAGAGCCCGTCGGCGGTCATGGAGGGCGTAACGGTCCGTGATACAGTCCCTTTCAAGAAGGGACATTTCCGTTTCAAGGGGAAAGTCGAAGATGTTGTCCGCGGGGTCATTTATGTCATTCCTGATGAAGGATCGGCTGTGGCCTCTTCCATCTATGTGGAAAATGCCCATGTCAACGCTTGTCTGGATCCTTCAAAAGCAATCGACGACGGAATGTTTGGGGATTACCTGAGTATTCATGAACCGGACTATAAAGGAGGACCGAACAATGAGTTTTTCACGGCCTTCAACGCACTTGGCCGCGATCGTGAAGCTCGCAAGAAACTGATTGCCGAATCAAAAGATATCGAAGCGGCCGCTTTTCTTTCGCGTATTTATTTCTCGGACGAGCCCTTGGAAGTCTTTGACACCGTGTTTTCTTCTTTCACCCGCAGGGTGCAGGACTCTTTCCTCGCCCAGGAGGCTCGTGAAGAATTAGAGGCCCGAAAGCGGGTGTCACCCGGATGTGTGGCGCCTGATTTCACCTTGAAAGATATGGATGGGAAAGACGTGACCCTCTCCTCCTTAAGGGGACAGCTCGTCTTGATCGATTTCTGGGCCTCCTGGTGTATCCCTTGCCGGGAAGGAATGCCGGGACTTAAATCCCTCTATGCGGAATATCACGGAAAGGGACTGGAGATCATCGGTGTGGCCAACGATACGGACGAAGTGGCGTGGAAGAAAGCCATCTCGCAGGATGGGACCCCGTGGATCCATGTCAAAGACGAATTCCCGGAGCGTGGCCGGCCGGCCAAGGTAGTATCCAGCTATGCTGTCCACCAGATTCCCGCCTTTTTCCTGATTGACCGGGACGGAAGGATTCTTGGACAGTATGATCACAGACAATTACAGGAGATATTATCAGAACTTATCAACTAATCTAAAATAATATGCGACCTATCAAGCTAACAACTGTTCGCGGTATTCTTGAAAGGATACTGCTGACCCTTTCTTTACTGGCTTTCCTGCTGCAGCCCGTTTCTGCGCAATCCAGCCGGATGGTAAAGGGAACTGTCACAGATGCGCAGGGTGAACCCCTCGCAGGTGTCACCGTCGTCGTCCAGGGCAGCAATGTCTTTGGCACGACAGATTTGAATGGCAAGTACACGGTCAATGTGGCGAATCCGAAGACGGCCTCATTGGAGTTCATGCTTCTGGGCATGCAGTCCATCGTGGAGCCGGTTTCCGGAAGATCGGAGATCGATGTCAGACTGTTACAGGACAACCTGGTCATCGACAATGCGGTCGTTGTCGGTTATGGTGAGACCCGGAGGAAAGATTTGACCGGTTCCGTAGCTTCAGTGGATATGACGGAACTCACGACCCGTCCGGTGGCGACACTCGATGATGCAATCATGGGTAAGGCATCCGGCGTCATGGTCACCAAGGCCGATGGTGCGCCGGGTGGAGGAATAAGGGTCCGCATCCGCGGTGGTGCCTCGCTCCAGCGTGGCGTCGATCCGCTTTACATCATCGATGGGATCCCGACTGAAATCAACAATGATTATATTACTTCCAGTTCGGATCTTTCTTACATGTATACCGCGACCGGAAGCAACGATATCGAAGCGACCGGAGAAGCCTACACGAGAAGCTTGAATTCCCTTGCCGGTTTAAACCCGAATGATATTGAGAGCCTGACCATCCTCAAGGATGCTTCCGCAACCGCCATCTATGGCTCCAAAGCGGCTAACGGCGTCGTCATCATTACGACCAAGCGCGGCAGCCGGAACACGAAACCGCAGATCAGTTTCAATTATAATTTCGGAGTAGGGATCCCTCACCCGGAAACGGTTTTGACGGGCGATCAGTATATTGCGACGTATAAGAAAGCCATCGAGAACTCCCTCGCCAATATGGAAGCGAACCAGGAGTATATCGGCTCTTCCTACAACAGGAAGGTGACCACTTTGAAAAAGAAATACGAAGAGCTGGGGAACATCAAAAGTGCGAATACGGACTGGCTTTCCCTGCTGCTTCGCAACAGTATCTCCCACAACGCGGACGTTTCCATGTCCGGTGGTGGCCAGAATTCCCGTTATTATGCTTCCCTGTCTTATACCAATATGGAAGGTACGATCCTGAACACCGGATTCAGGAGATATTCGGGCAAGGTCAGCATGGATAACGACCTGTCGAAGAAACTCAGCGCCAGCATTAACATCAACTTCGGATTGACGGAAAACGATGTGACGAACGGTTCCTACGGACAGGCGTTGGCGGCTCCTTCCATCCTGGCAGCCTACAATGATGACGGCTCGTATGCCAATTATATGTCGCTGGATAACACGTCCATCGGCTCCGGTTTTGCGACTTCCTATCTCGGCTACCAGAATCCGCTCGCAGTCGCCTCTGCCGTCAATTCGGCGAAGACCTATGTCTTCAAAGGAACGCTGGGCCTTCAGTATCGGATTCTGGAGGAACTCGTGTTCAAAACGGCGGCTTCCTACGATTTCAAGAACTACAACCAGTCGAACTACATCCCCAGCTACCTGATGGTCGGCAGCAGTAACGGTATCCAGTCCTTTGAGGGGGGCAGTGGGACGGAGGCGCAATCCATTACGCAGGGAGTCTTCTGGGAGAACACATTGACTTACAATAAGATATTCAATGAGATCCATCACCTGGATGCCGTCCTGGGCCATGCTTGGGAGTCGAGACGGGGGAGTTTCTTCTCTGCCAGCGGAACCAACTATCCGGATGACGATTTCCTTAACGGCTTAAGCTCAGCCGTTACCCCGGCTTCGGTCAAGGGTGCCAATCCTTCCATGCAAAATTCGCTTCTCTCGTTCTTCCTCCGTGTGAATTATTCCCTCCTGGATAGGTATCTCCTGACCTTCACGGGCCGAGCCGATTCATCTTCGAAGTTCGCCAAGGCTCACCGTACCGGCTATTTCCCTTCCGGGGCTGTCGCTTGGAGGATCAGTGAGGAGAATTGGATGAAGGGCGCTCGCTGGATCGATGAGATCAAACTGAGGGCCAGCCTGGGAAAGACGGGTACGCAGAACATCGATGACTATATGTATATGACCCTGTTCTCGCCCGGATCCTATGCGGGTGCCTCTGCCCTATACCCTTCCCAGCTTGGTAACGAAGGAATCAGGTGGGAGTCCACATTCCAGAAGGATGTCGGCCTCGACTTCTCCTTCTTCAGGGGTCGGCTCGGCGGTACCATAGCCGGTTACTGGAAGCTGACGGATGATGCGCTGTATGGTATCTCCATTCCGCCCAGCAGCGGTTTCGATTCGGCGATCGCCAATTATGCATCTATTTCAAACAACGGTCTCGAGTTTGAGTTCTATTCTGATATAGTGAGGACTTCGGATTTCCTGTGGCACCTGGATTTTAACTTCTCACGTAACATTTCCAAGGTCCTCAGACTCTCTGGGGGAGAAAGCTATGTGAACGGTGCGACGATCCTCAAGGAAGGGGAGCCGCTCGGCTTGCTTTATGCCTATGTAGCTGAAGGTATCATCCATACACAGGAGGAATTGGACGCTTACAAGGCGAGATTCGATGGAAGAAGGGTCGGCTACTGGGCATCGGACTACCCGACACTCGGTATCGGTTCTCCGATCTTTTCGCTCAATGAGCGGTATCGGGACTACAAGGATGTGGTCGGTAACAGCACGCCTGATTTCTATGGCGGTTTCTCCACCTATTTCAAATACAGGAACTGGAAACTCAACGCATCGTTTACATATTCCTATGGAAATGAGTTGCTGCTTGTGAAGGATCTCTCCGACATGAAGTTCGACAGCATCGCCAATCGCAGCATCCGGGTCCTGGATGCCGGAACAGGGAACAGGCCCATCTTGCATGCGGAGGGAAGACATATGCTCAGCAGTCTGAATGTTTATGATGCCTCCTATCTCAGGATGAATGCCCTGTCCCTGAGTTACGACTTGCCTGCCCGGTTGGTCAAATCCATCAATATGAGGTATGCGACTTTCTTTGTTTCTGCCGGCAACCTTTTCACCCTTACGAAGTATCCCGGGGCGGATCCGGCCATTACGGACGACCCGTATAGCATCGGTGGTGGCGGCCTGGACCTCACCACGTATCCTATGTCCAAGACTATCTCGATCGGTACGCGTCTCGGTTTCTAAAAATGAAAGAATATGAAAAAGTTATATACTCTGATACTGCTTTCGACCCTGGCCTTTGCGGCCGTGGTCGTTACCTCTTGTGACAAGCAGCTCAATGCGGTTCCCGGACAGTCTAAGGTCTATGAAAACCTTATTGTCGATGCCGCTTCCGCCGAAGTGGCACTCAACGGTGCTTATTACAGTTATGCCCTCTGCCAACCGGATTATTACGGGGTGGAAAGCACGGGAGATCCGCTCTATACCGAAATCCTTCCGGCTGGTTTTGCCGGTTTCATCTATGACGAAGATAACGGCGATCTCCTGATCCACGGAGAATCATCCAATGTTTATGTGGAAGCTCTCTGGAAGACATACTACGGGCAACTTTCTGCCGCGAACTATGTGATCGCTGCCGTGTCCGCTGCGGATGATAAGATGTTCAGCGGCAATAGGAAGAAGGAAATTATCGCCGAAGCGAAGACCCTCCGCGCCCTGGTCCACACCACGATCTTAAGGTTGTTCGGTTATTCCTGGGATGTAAACAGTCCGTTTGGCATTATCCTTAGGAATGCTGCTCCTACGATCGGCGGTGTCAATGAACGCCGGAGCACGGTGAAGGAAACGTATGATTCGATCCTTTCCGACCTGGATGATGCCATCCGGGATGCCGCAGATGCCCGCCCGAATTATTATGTGAACAAGAATGTCGCGAAACTGGCCAAAGCGCGGGTGCTTATGATGAGGGGGCAAGGCAACGATTATGCGGATGCGGCCTCCCTGTGCCGGGAGATCATTGCCGATGGGACTTACGCTTTGGAAGAGAATACGACGGATGTGTTCCACAAACTCGGCCTCGAAAGCAAGGAAGTTATCTTCGGAATTCAACCTAAACCTGGCCAAAGTGCCGTCAGGGTGTCCTACCACAGGTATAGCAGTTGGGATCAGTTCTGGTTCCATGACACCTTCGCCGATCTCTTTGCAGAGTCCGACACCAGGCGGGGCACAATCCTGGCGTATGACAATGATGGCTATAATCAGGGTTATATCCCTTTGAAGCATTATTCCATGAATGATCGTTTCACACCCAGCACGGTCGGAGAGACCCGTTTCGAGATGCGCCTTTCCGAGGCGTATATGCTCGAGGCGGAGGGCCTCCTCCGGTCGACGGGGGATGTCCCTTCCGCAAAGGCTCTTGTCCGGACCATCGAACAGGCGGCCGGTGTGACCGATTTTGAGGCGTTTGACGCCATCAGCACAAAGGATGCACTCTTGGAGGAGATCTTCAAGGAGGGCCTGAGAAACTTCCATACGGAGGCGGGGATTGAGTTGACCTATATGCTCCGCTTCCCGGAGAATCTGGTAAAGGCCGTCCATCCGCAGTACAGTGAGCGTGCTTTCTATGTACTTCCGATTCCTGATTCCGAATTTGAGTACAATACGGAAATCTCTAAGACGAAAGACCAGAATCCTGAGTTCTAACGTACGATAAAATCGGAGGGGTTTAGGATCCGCTCCGTTGTTTCCAAGCACTTGCGCAAATTGCGCAAGTGCTTGTTTATTCTGCTGCCTGACGTATTCCGTGGGCAGGCTGTTCCGGGCCCATCCGCTGGTCAACAACATGGGCAATCATCCGGGTTTGGTGAAGCGGTTTGTATTTCTTATCTTTGCGGCCCGAAACAGCCGGGGAAGGTCCCATGGACCCTGTTTGGCTACTGATCATCATTATTGTATAACTATGAAGACATTTGTTTTAATGCTTGCCGCCGCCATGGTTGTCATGGGGCTCGGCGTGTCCTGCGACAAGGACAAGATCCAGAAAGATGACACGAAACCCTCCAGCGGGGAATCGACCGTGACTTCCCTCAGCGGAACGACCTGGTCTACCGCTTCATTGGCCGGGATCGGTATGCTTACCCTGACGTTCACGGCTACCGACTGCACGCTGACGCGTGACAATGAGGGTTCCCGTGTATCCTGCACCTACCCCTACACTTTCAACAACGGCACGATGAAGACCAAGGGAAAACTTGCGAACGACGTGGAGCAGGACCTGACCGGGACGGTATCCGGCTCGAACATGAATGTCGTTTTCTCAAAAAGCGGAAACTTCGCTTTCTCCAAGAAGTAGCTTTTGTTCATGTTCAGGGCGGCATGCGTGGCGTGCGGCACGAAAAATGCAGCCTTACCGGATGTACCAAATGACTTGAAATATGAAAAAAGCATTGATTTCCATTATGATGGCTGCGGCAGCGGCCCTGTTATTCTGTTCTTGCGAGCCGATGGAGAAGACGGGAGATCCTACGGGAACCGTCGTGGGCAGTTGGAGGCTTGAAACTTGCCTGGTGGAAATCCGGACAACGGTCGGTGGCAACACCAACACCACTTCCAATACGACCGACTACTCCAAGGATTATGTTTACCTCTTCCTCGGAGAGAAGTTCCTGGCCACGGGTTACTACAACCTCGAGATTGAGGCGGCGAAGTACGAGTATGACGCCGAAAAGGGCACGATCCGTTTCTCCGACGGGATATCCGTCTCGGACAACGGCAAGGCGATGGTCCTGGTGGGTACGTACAAGGTCGAAGTCACCGGCAACAAGATGATCCTCAAGCAGGCCTTCGGTATCGAAGCCGCCAACGAGCAGACCACCTACACCTTCCACCGCGAAGAACGGGTGGAGTAGGTGGATCCATCCTTGCAATGATGGCACCCGCCCGCCGGCGGGTGCTTTTTTATTTGTTCGGAATGCAGTAAATTTGCTTTCTCACATAGCAAACGACAATATGGCAGCATTCAACATTTCGGGCATCCAGCAGGTGGGCGTGGGTACCGTCGATTTCCGGAAATCCTGGAACTGGTTCATCGAGCATTTCGGCTTTGACATCCGCGTCCTGGAGGACGATACGGTGGCGGAACGCATGCTCCCTTACACCGGAAACGAGCCGCAGAAGCGGCATGCCTGCATCGCCTTGAACCTGCAGGGCGGCGGCGGATTGGAGATCTGGCAGTATTCGGACCGCACCCCCCAGCCCTGTCCCTTCGAGGTCGCCGTCGGTGACCTGGGGACCTTTGCCGCCAAAATCAAATGTCTGGATGTCAAGGCTTTCCATAAGCAAATCAGCGTCAAATGGCCCCAGGTCAGCCCGGTCGCCGAACTGCCGGACGGGACGCCTTGCTGCTATGTGAAGGACCTGTATGGCAACTGCTTCCAGCTGGTGGAACGCAAGGATGTCTTCATTCCCCAGGGGGATTGCCTGACCGGCGGCGTCATTGGCGCGCTGGTCGGCGTGACGGACATGGAGCGTTCGGTCGCCTTCTACAAGGAGATCCTGGGCTACGACGAGGTGGTTTATGACAAGACCGGAGTCTTCGGGGATTGGTCCGGGATGGCCGGAGCGCAGGAGCGTTACCGCCGCGTCCTGCTGAAGCCTTCGAAACCCCGTACGGGTGCCTACGCCTGCATCTTCTCCGGCGACACCGTCGAATTGGTCCAGGCCCTGGACCGCGTGCCCCGCAAGATCTACGAGGGCCGCTACTGGGGCGATCCCGGCTTCATCCAGATTTGCTACGACGTGACCGGGATGCGGGCCCTTGAGAAGTTCTGCAATGAAAAGGGCCATCCCTTCACGGTGGACAGTTGCCCGGGCGACGTGAGTTTCGACATGGGCGACGCCTCGGGCCATTTCACCTACATCGAGGACCCGGACGGGACGCTGATCGAGCTGGTCGAGACCCACAAAGTCCCGATCGTCAAGAAGTTGGGCTGGTACATCGATATGAAGAAGCGCGACGCGTCCAAGCCCCTGCCGAAGTTCCTCTTCCGGGCCATCGGTCTCGTGTCCCGCCAGAAAATCGTCGAATAAATGGAAATCGTCTGGATCACCGGCGCATCCTCCGGCATCGGAGAAGCCTGCGCCTATCGCTGGGCGGCCCAGGGGGCCCGCCTCATCCTGACTTCGTCCTCCCGCGAGCGGCTCGAACCCGTCGCCGCCAAGTGCCGGGAAGCTGGCGCCCCGGAGGTCTGCACCCTGCCTTGCGACCTGGGCGACCCGGCGGCCGTCGAAGGCTTGGCGGAAAAGGCCTGGGATGCCTTCCAGGGCCTGGACACCGTCTATCTCAACGCCGGCATCAGCCAGCGCACGACCGTGGAGGATACCTCGATGGAAATGGTGCGCAAGATGATGGAAATCAACTATTTCGCCCCGGTCGCCATCGCTAAGGCCCTCCTGCCCCGGATGCTGGAGCGGGGCGGCGGCCATATCGCCGTCACGACCTCCATCGCCGGGCGTTTCGGTTTCCCCCTGCGCTGCGGCTACAGCTCGTCCAAGTTCGCCCTTTACGGCTTTTTCGAAACCTTGCAGGCGGAATATGCGGATCAGGGGATCCAAGTGACCCTCGTCTGCCCGGGGCGCGTGAAGACCAACATCTCCTTCTATGCCCTGGATAAAGGCGGGGAGCGTCACGGCAAGTTGGATCCCGGCCAGGCAGGCGGCCTGAGTGCGGAGAAAGCGGCCCGCAAGATCGTGCGCGCCATCTCGAAAGGCCGGCGGGAAGTCCTGGTCGGTCGGGGAGAATTGGTCATGGTCTGGATCAAACGCTTCTTCCCGGGCCTCTGTGCGAGGCTCGCGCGCCGGATCAAGCCGATGTAGGGATTATTTCCGTTTGAAATGCGGTACGGCCGGTCCCGAGACGGGGAATCCGACCTCGATCACATCGTCGTCGACCAGGATGGGCGGGATGTGATTTTCGGCGTGTTGCCGCTCCAGTTCTTCTTCCGCGCCCGGTGACAGGGGAGCCCGCAGCTTTCCCGCCGCCTGGGAGCGTCCGGCGGCATCCAGGGCCACGAAGGTCTCATAGTCGTAAGACCACGAACTGCCCACCGACCACTTCATCGTATTCTTGTAGATCTGCTCCCGGCTGGGGGCGTTGAACGGGCAGTTGTTGTGGCGCATCATGCTGTTGTTGGTCGGACGGTAGATGCCCCTGGGGTAGAGTTTGGCCCCTTCGAAGATGCCCAGACCTTCACTGGAATAACGGCTGTCCGCCAGGAGATGCGCCCAGCGTATGGTGGCCGGGTCGTTGCGCCAGTCCGTGTTGGCACCCCACTGCCGGTTGTTCCAATCCCTGTCCAGGCCGTCATGGTCCGTGAAAGTTTCCGACTTTTCCGTGTATTCGTCCCACAGGTCTCCGAATCCATGACCGCAGAGTTCGTGGACGAGGACGTTGGTGTTGGGGTCGAAGACGATGCAGACGGCCTGGCCGGTGGAGTAACGGATGCAGTAGCTGCGGCCCACGCTTGTGGTGGAATTGCAGAGGACCGCGACCTTGACGGGCTGGCCGGTGTTGCCCTTGGGTGCCTTGTTGGCATAGGTGAGGGCGACGTCGGAGCGGAAATTGATGCTGCCGCCCGAATCGTATGTGAAGCGCCGGTTGGACTGCGCGTCGTTGTATCGGTTATTGGCGGATACCACTTTGACGGTATAGACGTTGAAGCGGTTGCGCAGCGAGGTATAAGGCTCGTAGGCGAACAGGGCCTCCATCGCGGAACGCATCCGCTGCTCGTATTTCCCGCCCGAGTCCATGTCCCGGTCCAGATAACCGTCTCCGAGGAGGATGAAGTTGACCCCACGGCCGACGCTGGCAGCCTGCAGGGTGACAACTTCCCCGTCGCGGGAATAGTCGCTCGAAGTATAGTAAGTCGAGGATCCGTCCGCAGACTTGATCCGCGAGGCATAGTCTTTCCAATAGTTGGCCTCCGTGTACAAATAGGCGTTGACGGCGGGGACGATGATGGGACAGTTGGCGGTATTGCTGAACATCCCGCTTCCGCCGGCGGGCGGCGTTTCCGCCAGAACCGTGACCTTTGTAAGCGAAGTGCAGCCTTCGAAAGCATTCGCTCCGATGGATGTGACTCCGGCCGGGATGGTGACGGAAGTCAGGCTCGTGCAGGACTGGAAGGCCGCGGAACCGATTCCCGTGATCCGTTCGGAAATGGGTGCCTCTTCCAGGGAGGAGCAAGAGGCGAACAAACCGTCGGGAATCGTATGGATGGTGGCGGGAAGTACGACGGACCGCAGTTTCTTGCAACCGTGGAACAACGAGGTGCCCAGACTGGTCACGCTTTCTGGAAGCGTGACCGACTCCAGGGCGGAACAACCTCGCAAGGCGTTGTTCCCGAGGGAAGAAACGCTTTGAGGCAAGTTCAGGGATTGAAGGGAGGTGCAGTTGTAAAAGCACCAATCTTCCATTGTTTCGATCAACGGACTGAGCGTACAATCCGTCAGGGCCGTGCATCCGGCGAAGGCATATCGGCTGATGGTGCGGACCTCATCCGGCAGGGTGATGCCCGTCAGGGAAGAGCAGTTGTAGAAGGCGTGGGCGCCGATGGCGGTCAGCGATTCCGGCAGTGTGATGGAGGATAGGGATGTCCAGTTGCGGAACAACATGTTGGGGATCTCGGTCACACTTGTGAAGAACCGGAATTCGTCGAAGGACTCGAAATCCTTGTCGGTTCCGAAGACGCCCGCAAGGGATGTGACTTCGTCCGCTTCATTGAAGGACAACTCCCCATCCCCGTTCCCGTCGAAGGCCGCCACCAGCTTGGCCTTGACCTTCGGGTCTGCGAAGGGGATCGGTTCGTCCGGATCGCCGATGCCAGGAATCTTGAATTCCAGGCCCTTGTCGACCTCGGCCAGGCTTCCGAAGATGGCCCGCTTGATGGTGACGGCATGCTCTGATACAACCTCCGCTGTCCGGGACCCTTTGCGGAAAGTCAGGCGGAAACCCTTTTCCAGCGTTCCCGGAAGGGCGACGATATAGTACCACTGTCCGGGCGTGAACGTTTCGCCGGGCGGGGGCGCCAGCGTGACGGCATCGTGTCCTTCGCTGACCTCCTGCACCACAGGCACACCGTCCTCAAAACCCACCCGGATCCGGCCGGCGAGGGTCTCGCCGTCCAGGCCTTCGAGGGTCGCCGATTTGATGCCTTCCTGGGTGAGGGAGAAACGCACGCCTCCGCAGATGCCCCAGAATCCCATCGACAGGCTCTGCGAGCGCCCCAGCGTGGGATACATGTCCCGCGCGAAGGAACCGGCTTGCGCGAGTTGCTTCTCCGGAAGGGTCGTAGTGACGCTGCCGTTGTCCGCCGTCGCGTCCTCCCGGTAGGGGTACAGGCCCCAGAGGGGCGTCTCCGGGTCGAAACCTCCGTTGAATCCGATCAGGACCTGCAGCGTGCCGGTGAAGGAGGCGATGGCGGCCGGCTCGGTGTTGGTGGAGGTGAACTTGGCGGACGTGCCGGCATAGAACAGTTTCACTTCATCGGCGGTCTGCCAGTAAACATTCGTTTCATCCTGCAAGACGGTCCGGGTGTCCGGATTCCTCTCCTGGCTGGCGCTAAGGGTGAGGGTCTGCGCCTCCCATACGGCCGTCCGTTCGGGAACGGTCTCGGTGGTGCAGGCGGCCAGGATGGCCACGGCCAGGCAGAGGAACAGTAATCTTTTCATCGTGACAAAGATAACATTATTTCAATCCCTTACGCCTGCTGCAGGGAATATTTCTGCCGGTAGAGTTCCACGGCCGCGCCGATGCGGAAGAGAACGGTGTAGGTGCGGGCGAGGATGTAGAATCCCTGGGCGGTCTGCGCCTCCACGCCTTCGTGGCGGATCAGCCCGAGGGCGGCCAGGGCGCAGGAGTGCAGCGTCTTCGCCAGGCGGATCGCCTCGTCGCCGCCCAGGTCCAGGCCCAGGACATAATGGAGAATGCCCTCATCCATGTCGTCCCAGCCGTTCGGGCCGTACAAGTCCTTGTATTTCATATCCTTGTACTTGGGCCAATCCTCGTCCCAGCGGTGCGCGACCGCCATCCCGATGAATCCGGGCCAGGCGACCGCCGCCTCCGGATACTCGTTGAATTCTCCTACGGCGTCGGCAATGTAGTCCTGGATAAATTCCTCCCACTTCGCGTCGATGTCCGGGCTGGAGAGGAGGTCGTCGCCGAGCATGCCGGCGGACTTGCAGACCTTCATCAGGCCCGCCTGCAGGGTCTTTTCGTAATTGTCGTATATGAGTTTGTCGGCCGGGCTGATCTTCGTCATGGGATTTCTTTCGTGATTCGTCCGCAAAGATACGCTTTTCATCTTGTTTTTTCTTCTTAAATTTGTGAGAGTTAAACCGATTTGCGATGAAAAAGATTGTCGTTCTGACCGGCGCGGGCGTCAGCGCCGAAAGCGGATTGAGCACGTACCGCGACAGCGGGGGTACCTGGGACAATTACGATCCGATGGTGGTCGCCTCCATCCAGGGCTGGTACAACGACCCCAAGACCGTCCTGGACTTCTACAACGGCCTGCGGACCCGCATGCACAATTGCCAGCCCAATTCCGCCCACAAGGACATCGCCGCCCTGGAAAAGGATTATGACGTCACCGTCATTACCCAGAACGTGGATGACCTCCACGAGCGCGCGGGCAGCACGAAGATCATCCACCTCCACGGCGAGGCTACCAAGGTGCGTCCGGAAGATACGTTCAACGACTATGACGGCTTCAGTGAGAAGGCCGTGGTGGACGTGGGATACGCCCCGGTTCGGCTGGGCGACAAGGACAAACGTGGCGTACAGATGCGTCCGCACATTGTCTTTTTCGGCGAAGCCGTGCCCAAGATGACGGAAGCCATCCAGGCTGTCGAGAAGGCCGATGTCGTGCTGATTGTCGGTACCTCGCTCCAGGTCTATCCCGCCGCATCCCTATACCATTATGCGGGCCCCGGCGTACCCGTGTTTATCATCGACCCCAAGGATGTGCCGGCCTACGACAAGCGCGTCACGCACATCCGGGATGTCGCGACCCGCGGCATGAAGACCTTCCTTGAGAAACTGAAGGAATTGTAATTTTGGCGCCTATTCCAGCGGGATCCAGACCTTCATCTTGCCCGCTTCGCGGTTGTCCCAGGCGTAGTAGGGGATGAACTTGAGCGTCTTGTCCCCCGAGACGGCGCTCAGGGACACGACGCCCCGCAGGAGTTCCGGCTCGAAGGCTTCCTCGAAGGAAGTATCCTCGCGCAGGCGCAGGCCGTCGAAGTCCTCCGGATTGTCCACTTCTTCCAGGCAGTAGACCAGCGGTCCGCGCTGCACGGCCCGGCAGCCCTCGTCCTCCTTTGTCCGCGGGTCGGCCTCCACGAGACGGGCGGGCATGTCCAGGTTCAGTTCGATCCGGTCCCCGTCTTTCCACTTGCGATCCAGTACGGCATAGCCCTTTTCGACCGGGGCCTGGACGGATTCGCCGTTCACGGCCAGGGTCCAGTCCGCGCACCAACTCGGGATGCGCAGGCGCATCTTGGCGCGCACGGGTCTTGACGTACCGACGGTCAGCGCCACGGCACCCTCCCAGGGGTAATTCGTCTCCTGCTTGAGTGTCAGCGACTTGCGCCCGACCTTCACCGCGGCGCGGTTCCCCATATAGAGGTTGACCCAGACCCCGTCCTTCGAAGTGCCGTAGATGTAATTGCCGATCGAGGGAAGGAAGCGGCAGATCTGGCTGGGGCAGCAGGCGCAGCCGTACCAGGGCTTGCGGTGGTGGTTGCCCAGGGACTCCAGGGGATTGACATAGAAGAAGAGGTCGCCCGCCAGGGAGATGCCCGCGAGCGCGCCGTTATACATCGAGCGCTCCAGGACGTCGGCATACTTGGCGTCCCCCGTGCGCTGGTTCATGCGCCAGTTCCACAGCACCATGCCGACCGAGGCGCAGGTCTCGCAGTAGGCGGTGAGATTGGGCAGGCTGTAATCTTCGGTGAAGCCTTCGTTGTGGCGGGACTGGCCGATGCCGCCGGTGATGTACATATTGCGCAGGACCACGTCGTCCCAGAGACGGTCCAGGGCGTCGATGTAGCCCTGGTCGCCCGTGCAGGCCGCGACGTCCGCCATGCCGCAGAACAGATACATCGAGCGCACGGCGTGGCCGGAAATGTCGGTCTGCTCGCGCACGGGCACGTCATCCTGGTAGTACTGTGTCGGCCATTTCCTGTCGCTCTTCGCGCCGTAGGAGCCATAGCCGTGGCCGCGCTGCTCGAGCAGCCACTGGGCGAAGTCCAGGTATTTCTTCTCGCCGGTCGTGCGGTAGAGCTTGACCAGGGCGAGTTCGATCTCCTCGTGGCCGGGCACCCAGTGCCGTTTTCCCGGGCCGAAGACGCTCATCATATGGTCGGCCATTCGGATGCAGACGTCCAGCAACTTGCGCTTGCCGGTCACGTTGTAGTAGGCCACGGCGGCCTCGATCATGTGGCCGGCGCAGTACATCTCGTGCTTGTCCATATTGTCCCAGCGGTTCTCCAGTCCCGTCAGGGTGTAATACGTATTGATGTATCCGTCGCTTTGCTGCGCCGCGGCGAACTTGTCGATCCATTCGTCGCACTTGGCTTCCAGCTCCGGATCGGGATGGTTCTGCAGCGAATAAGCCATCCCTTCCAGGGCCTTGTAGACGTCGGAATCGTCGAAGAAGATGCCCGAGTGGGCGCCTTCGCCACGGGCGGCGTTCTCGAAGTTGCGGATTCGGCCCGTCTGGTTCTCGATCTGGTCGATGCAGACCTTGAGGGTCACGTCCTTGTGGCTCTGGAGGCGGGGGCCCCAGAAAGCGTCGTCGATGGTGACTTCGGAGAAATTGACGGGGGTGAGGGTCTGGGTCGGGGCCGACGGAGAGCAGGAGGCCAGCAGGGCGAGGAGCGCCGGAAGGAGGAGCGTTTTTCTCATGGATGCGAATGTTTCTTTCCAAAGTTCATCATTTTTTTGCTCGCATCAAAATCGCCGCCGGCCGCGGATTTCGCCACACGGGCGGGCTTTTCGCGACTTAAACGTTTATCATACGGCTATCGGCGGGGGAATGCTTAGTTTCGGGGACTAAATACTTAAACTATGCTCGTCCAAGTTTCCTGCGCCAAATGCATCGGCATCGAAGCCGTTACCGTGACCGTTGAGGTGGATATCCGCAGCGGGATCGGCATCCACCTCGTCGGGCTCGGAGACACCGCCGTCAAGGAGAGCCTCCTGCGGACCGTCAACGCCCTCCAGTCGCTCGGGTACACCATTCCCGGCAAGAAGATCGTCATCAACCTAGCGCCCGCCGACCTGCGCAAGAATGGCAGTCTCTACGACCTGCCCATCGCCCTGGGCATCATCGCGGCCTCCGAGCAGCGGAAGTTGCCGCTGCTGGATGGATTCCTCATCATGGGGGAGCTCGGCCTGGACGGGGAAGTGCGCGAGATCACGGGCGCCCTGGCCTACGCCGAGATGGCGGTACGCGACGGCTTCCGGGGCTGCATCCTGCCCGTGCGTTCCGCGATGGAGGCGGTGGAGTTCCGGCAAGTCCAAGTGTACGGCATCCGCACCCTGGACGACGCGATCCGCATCCTGTCGGGGGAGTCGGCCTGCGAGGACCTGCTGGTCTGGAACACGCCGGACTACGCCCGCCTGCGGGAGGCCCCGCAGCTGCCGGACGCCGTTTCTTCCTATATGGATTTCTCCGAAATCATTGGGCAGGAGCAGGCGAAACGGGGCGTGGAAATTGCAGCTTCAGGCTGCCACAACGTACTTCTCATCGGTTCTCCGGGTTCCGGCAAGAGCTCCCTGGCCAAGGCGATGGCGGGCATCCTGCCGCCGATGTCGATGGAGGAGTCGATCCAGACTTCCAAGATTTATTCGGTCGCCGGGCGGGCGCATTCGGGCGTGGGCCTGATCCGTCAGCGCCCCTTCCGCGCCCCGCATTACACGGCCTCCCTGCCGGCGCTGATCGGCGGCGGCTCGGATACGATCCTGCCCGGGGAAATGTCACTCGCGCACAACGGGGTGCTCTTCTGCGATGAATTCTGCGAAGCGCCGAAAAAGATGATCGAGGCCCTGCGCGCGCCGATGGAGGACCGCCGGGTCGTGATCTCGCGGCTTAAAAACAAGGTGGAATATCCGGCGTCCTTCATGCTGGTCGCGGCGACCAATCCCTGCCCTTGCGGCTGGTACGGGGAAGGGGACCGCTGCACCTGCACGCCGGGACGGAGGGAGGCTTACCTGGGGCGCTTGTCGGGTCCTTTGCTGGACCGCGTAGACCTGCAACTTTGGCTCAAATCCGTCGATCCGGGGAAACTGGTACGGGGCTCATTGTCAGAGACTTCGGAGCAGGTACGCGCCAGGGTGATCGCGGCCCGGGACATCCAGGCGGAACGCTTCCAGGAGGAGCCGATCCGGGTCAATGCCGAGATGGACAACCGCATGATCAGGCGCTACTGCCCCCTGGACGCCCGCTGCCAGGACTACCTGGAGAAAGTGATGACGCGCATGGGATTGTCGGCACGCGCCTGCTCCCGCATCATCAAACTTGCCCGCACCATCGCCGACCTGCAGGCGGCCGCGGAATCCCGTCCCGCCGGACCCATCACGGTCCCGCACCTTGCCGAAGCCGCCGGCTACCGCTTCCTCGACCGGCAGCACATCTTTGATCTCTAAATAAGTGAATACGATGGATGAAAATATCTTGATTCCTATTGAAAACCGCATCATGATGATAAGAGGGAAGCAGGTGCTGCTTGACAGGGACCTTGCTGAACTGTATTCAGTGGAGACAAAAGTATTGAATCAGACGGTGAAAAGGAATATCGACCGATTTCCGGAAGACTTTATGTTTCAGTTAAATGAGTTGGAGTTTCAAGAATGGAGGTCACAATTTGTGACTTCCAATTCAATCAAAATGGGCATGCGACGTAAGCCATTCGCTTATACGGAACAGGGGATTGCAATGCTCAGCGGTCTACTTCATTCGGAGCATGCCATCAAGATGAATATCATGATAATGAGAGCATTCGTAGCCATGCGTCATTTCCTGTTAAACAATGCTCAATTATTCCAGAGGATAGAAAAAGTTGAGTTGCGTCAATCCAAGATTGAAGATAAGATGGGAAGGATTTTAGATAAAATGGAAGACGTACAACCCAAGCAGGGTATCTTCTTTGACGGTCAAGTTTTTGATGCGTATGTTTTTGTATCAAAACTCATTCAAATGGCGCAAAGAGATGTCGTCCTTATTGATAATTATGTTGATGAAAGCGTTTTGACATTACTGGATAAAAGACAAACAGGGGTTTCCGCCAGGGTATATACTTCACAAAAATCCCGGATTTTTCAATTGGACATAGATAAGCATGATGAGCAGTATCCTTCAATTACGATTATCCCTTTCAATCATTCACATGATCGTTTTCTGCTGATAGACGATGAGGTGTATCTGATTGGCGCCTCGTTGAAGGACCTCGGAAAAAAATGGTTCGGTATTTCTCTAATGAAAGACTGGACGGCAAAGGAAATCTTAGACAAAACCAAAACTCGCTGAGAGTTGTTGCCGGCTACCGCTTCCTGGACCTGGCGCATCTTTTTGAGGGATAGTGTTCTGTATTTTAGAAAAATATTTTGTTATATGGAATTATTGGGTATTTTTGTAATTGATGATTGAGATGAGGATATTTACCCAGCAGGCGTTGGCCGCCTACTGCAGGGAGTACCCCGAGGCGAGGGTAGCCCTACAGAACTGGAAAGTTATCGTCAGGAGGAGTAAATGGAAGTCTTTCGCGGATGTGAAAAAGACATTCCGGACGGTGGATTACATCGGGAAGCAGCGATGTGTGTTTAATCTGAAAGGAAATGATTTTCGTCTGGTGGCTGTGATAAAATACACGATAGGATTCGTCTATATTCGTTTTGTCGGCAGCCATGAAGAATATGAGAGAATAGATTGTCTGACTGTATAAAGCAGGTAGGTTATGGCAAAGCTGGAAAACCATGCACAGTATGAATGGGCGGTAGCCAGGGTAGAAGAATTGCTGCCCCTGGTCGATGAAGATACGCCACAGGATGATCCCGCCTTCATAGAATTGTCTGTCCTTTCCAACCTGGTGGCGGATTATTCCGATGAATACTTCGATATCGGTGAGCCTTCTCTGGCGGAGATGATCCGGCTGCGTATGTACGAGATGGGGTTGACGCAGGCAAAACTGGCCGAACTGATCGGTGTAAGCGCTTCTCGTGTCAGCGAGTACTTATCCGGGAAGAGTGAACCTACACTCAAGATTGCAAGAGAGATCAGCTCTAAGTTGGATATTGATCCAGCCTTGATTCTGGGTGTGTGAATTTTGCTATCTTTGCAAACGATGAGACACGAATTGAAGATCGAGAGCCTGGCCGGGATCGATGCGGCTGCCGAAGAATTTCTGATGCAGATCGGGGAGCGGCGCATCGTGGCGTTTTACGCCCCGATGGGGGCGGGGAAGACCACGTTCACGAACGCGGTCTGCCGCGCCCTCGGCGTCAGGGACGACGCCGTCAGCTCCCCGACCTTCGCCATCGTCAACGAGTACCGCACCCGGGACGGTG
>JAEEGI010011402.1_pt1 | contig 19174 bp, 14 predicted proteins | sample 8958751 | NCBI WGS metagenome assembly JAEEGI01 (sample SAMN16246545, study PRJNA631951) | gut metagenome | biome: gut microbiome; feature: rumen; material: KS-attached | host: Bos | place: Iran: Karaj | collected 2018-10 | reverse complement strand
TTTCAAGGTGCTCTAAGATTCCGCTTACAAGCGCCGGATATTTTAAAGTTATTTTTTCAAAAAATACCTTGCCCCAAAGATCTGACATGGCTTTTGCAAAAAAGTCCTCATATCCCGGAGTATCATCTAAGGCCTCCACAAACATAAGAAGTTTAAGAGTAAGGGAATAATCACTTCCTATACTCTTTGTATAAAAATCCTCCCATAGATCTTCAAAGATGATCCTGAGATTGTCATCCTCATCGCGCTTATACAGGTAATTAGCATCTCGTAAGAGCTTAGTCTGCCCCATGTGATCGACATATTCTCTGTCTTTGTTCTTGTCTATAAGATCATCAAGCGATCTAGCCAGCTCAATCAGCTTTTCTTTTTCTCCGGATGATTTCTCTTTTCCCAGAACCTTGGAAACCAAATTCTGGCCGGATGCAAGATTATCGCCAGATACCAGTTTCTTGCCGGTTTTAAGGACCTTACCAAGGAGCGAAGCATCACCGGCAGGATCATTATTATTAGCAAGAACAGAATTCGGGAATACCTTTATGAAGGATTCTCTGCATTTTGATATAAATTCATGATCAATAATAGGATCATATGAGGCATCAGGATCATATAAAAGTTCGTCTTTAGCCTCTGCATCTTCCTGACTTTTACCCAATATATCAGCAATAATGGTCTTCTCGTGCTCTGTCCTTTCAAAGGCTTTAACAGCTTTACTTGAAGCTGATTTTTTCTTACTGCTTTTTTCTTTGCTGTCTTTAGCTTTGTTATCTTCTTTACTGTTTAGAGCATCTGTTTCGTCAACTTTCTCATCATCAGAAGCATTATCTTTATCAATAATGCTTCTAAGGTTCTTTACAGCAGTTTCATATTCTGATGTTCTGTCTTCATCTTTTTTGAGCATCATGATAAGACTAAGTCCGCCAAGGCGCTTTTCTTCTACCTTTGCAGACGTTAATCTTCCTATGATATCCATAAGGGCCTGCCCCTTACGTTTATATAAGATAGACAGGATCTCATTCCTCATATCCGCCCTCTTAAGTCTAAGCGCATCCTCAAGGATCATGTATTCATCTTCTGACAGTTCCATTGTATTTAGTATATGGAATGCCACATCGCGCGTCGTATCATCAGCACTTGTTATCATAGATAGAACTGCGCTTCTTTTTGCTTTAGTAGAAGGATTGTCAGCAAGAAGCTCAAGTACGTCTGCCTTATAAGAACCCTCCATATCAGCCAGATGACCAAGAACCCACTCTATATACTCTTCATCAGAAGTATACGCAGCAAGATAAGCCATAATAATAACAATATCTGACTTGGTAAGCGTAGCACTGATCCATGGGAATACGATAGGGCTAAACTCTGCCTTTTTGGACTTCATATTATTATAAATATCTAAAAGACAGCTGTATAAAGCGCGGCAATCTGCCTTATCTATTACAAATGAAGCTTTAGCAAGCTTCCCTTTTTCTGCTTTATCAGCCATACCCTTTTCAGCGTAAAAGTAACGGTTATAACGGTTTCCTACAACACCATAGATACAGTGAATTGCACGGCTTTTAAGGATCGGAATTGCAAGTGACATAAGCGGCGTCTCATCCGCGTGGAGTTTAACAGCATCTGCCACAAAAGTTCTGTTAACATGTACCTCCAGAAGATAATACATAGCAACCAGTCTTTGGTGAGGTGTTCCACTTTCAAATATGTCCCTTGCTTTATTAGCGCTATCTCTCCCGTCATGGCATCCCATAGCCCACAATGCAAGGAATATCTCCATAGCGTCTTCACTGCCAAAAGCTTCTTCGCGCATGGTAGTATCAGTCAGATACTTATAGCAAAGATCGAACATCTTCTTACCGACTCTCTCAAGCTTGGCACCTTCTGTATTTAAGATTCCTGTCCAGGTAGCACCTGCTCTCATTACAGATGAGAATCTGAACATATCATTGTCTATAAGGATCTTGTAAAAATAGATAAAGGCTTCTTCTCTTCCGCAGTCCATGTTCTCACATATAGCCTGCCTTGTGCCTTCCTGAAGCCTTGCTGCCACAAGGAGCTTACCAAGAGCTTCATAAAGCCTTGTGCTCTTACTCATCATGATGCCGCGGATCATCTGATAAGATACAGATCCGCCGTCTCCAAGTATCTGATCTTCCAGGTAGTCTTCAATCTCACTATTGCCCCTGTCAAGCTCCGCAGCTATAAGGTATCCATGGACCTTGGAAAGTCCATATGTACTGGAAAAATACAGCTCCTCTTCCTGTGAGAAATCGCCCCTTACAAGGCTCATTGCATCTTTATTAAAAACAGAATCCCTGTGGAAAGCACTTATAATAGAGGCTATCTTACCTACATTGTCTTCATATGCTCCGTTCCTGAGAGTCCTTCTATAGGCACTGTCGATATGCTGCCAGTAGATTACATTGTCAACTGCATAGTAAAAGCTGTCTAAAAGCTTGTCGCTGATCCATCCTTTATAAAGGTCCTGGTGCTCTTTAAAATACTGACTTGGCTTATTGCCTGTAGATTTGAGATATTCTCTTATGCATGCTGCATGATCCAAACTATCAATAGATGTGATGTGGTAGGATCTTGCTGAAGACAGAAACTCTCTTACTTGCTCATTATATGTACTTAAAAGTCTGTTTTCTTCTTTATCTATTTTGTCTCTTATTTCTTGTAAAACTTTACGTTCGTCCATTACTAACTAAACCTTTCGTATCTTATCTTTTCCCTGTTATATAACCCCCCAGGGCTTCCCACTTGGGCGGTCGTATATTTGATAGTGTTCCACTTTCAAACCCGAATTGGTGTCGCAAGCGCCACCAACGTCGAACCATTAGCACTCGCTTTGCTCCTGGCATGAGGTTAAATTTGAAAATATTCTATTTATTACCACATTCTGCCTGCAAGGAATGTAAGTCGTATAAATGTTACGCTGTCTCCATCTTTGAGGCTGATCTTAGATTCAAGATTTCCTGCTTCCTCATCACCTATAAAAAGGCGCACAAGGCCGTCTTTGTAGGCAAGAAGTGCTGTCTCTACAGCCTTGTCCAAAGTTACATTTTTGTCGCCATATATAAGGCCGAATGCAATCTTACCTGCCTCTGCCATGGTGCCTATTTCTTCACTGGATAAAACTTTTGACTTGAATTCCTGATTAGATTCCAGGCGTTGATCATCTGATCTTCCGTCATTAAAGACTCCGTCTTCAGATTCAATGATCCCTGATTCCTTATCCATAAAAGCCTTGTACATGATCTTTACAGTTGCCTTTATGAAGTCTTCAGCGGTGTCAAAAGACTCTTCGTAATCAAATGGAACCGGTTTGATGCGCCTTCCGCGCTTAGATAGTTGCTTGATGTTTATATTTACTTGCATTATGATATTACCTCCCCCGAAGCATACCATGATATTTTTACACAAAATAAAAATTGATGCAAACAGCTTTTCCTGTTTAAAACGATTAACAGCATGACAATGATCTATATACTGCCCGTCACATCAAATCCCTTGGTGATACTGCACAGCCCAAGTGGGAAGTCTTAATTCAAAGCAGTTTCAATCCTTATTTAAACCGTACGTTCTGCTTTCATTTCTTTTTTTCTTCTATACATGGCTGCATCTGCGCAGCGGAATACATCTTCTACGCATGTATCCAGATTTTTATCATAATGAGCAAATCCCAAGGCAACAGATGGGCATTCCCATGGCTTGTAATCTCCTTTTTCAACGCGCTCTTTTAGAGCATCTTCAAACTCAAGGAGTAATTTGTCGCGGTTTCCAAGGTCTTTACCTTGGAGTATGATAACAAATTCATCGCCGCCTATTCTGTATACCGGAGAATGAACGAAGATATCGCATATAATATCACAGAAGGTCTGAATCAGGATATCACCATATTCATGACCATAATTATCATTGATACTCTTTAAGTAATTAAGATCCATCATAACGATCCCGAAATCTTTTATGAGATTTTCCTGGATCTTTCCATTTAAGAATTCAACACGTTCCTTAAATGCAAGCTTATTTTTGACCCCTGTAAGGGAATCTGTATTAGCGACTTCTTTCATATGAGCCGTCTCTTTTTCTGCCTCAATGACCTGCAACATATAATCTTTTATGTTCTCTGTCATTGTATCTATGGTGTTACTCAGAGATTCAACTTCATTTTTGATAGTAATATTGGGCTTTTCGAATTTCAGCTTATCGGGCGAACTTACGTATTTACTTTGTTCTATATATCCAAGAGCACTTTTTTCCAGCATCTCGATAGGGTCTGTGATATTCTTTGAAGTCCAGATAAGGAATACGAAGATAAACAAGCCGCCAATTATAATAACTATAAGGAGCATATCGAAAGTTTTGAACAATATGTCCTTATACATCTGGGTCAGATCTATATCAACGCCCAGAATACCATATGGCGCCCCATGGGAGTCACGAAGGGTATAAAAGCCGCAATATGAGTGCCCCCAATAGGTGGCGCGTTCCATAAATACGATATCCTTGGCCTCCATGATCTTATGATAATTATCAACTTCTTCCTTGGTATATTCATCTTCTGTTATATCACCAAGATATAAGTTTCCTTCCGTGTTTTCATAGCGGTCATAATTATTTTCCGCAGTCAGGATTATCATGACATGATTGCCGCCATCTTCCCTTAAGGGCCTTATGATATAAAGATATTGAGGGTCCAGGTCTTCCTTGACATCATCCATAAATGTCATAAGTTCCTTATATTTGTCGCTTTCTACTTTCGTATCTGAGCAGTTCTTTAGATCATCATTATCTATATGCCCGATCACATAAGTGATGATATTCCTTATATGTTCCTGACTTTGCTTGAAAAAGAAGTTTTTATAACTTAAATATATACTGACACCAAGACACAAACACAAAATCAAAACAAATAAAAAACAAACTATTTTTACACTTCTTTTTAAAGGTGTTTGAATTCTTTTATTTGCCATAGTTATTACCGCTCCTGTAATTCTTTAAGTCTATTTGTGTCTTATCGTGCTATATATTTTTTACTATGATTCGCATGATCGAGCTTTACGTTATTTACTATGTTTTGCCTGAACGTGCTTTACGTTTTTATTATGACTCGCCTGATCATGCTCAAAGGATTTTGGCCTATACTACGCCTTATCGCACTTACCTGATTTTTATGTATGCTTAGTAATTAAAGATATTCGGTATAAATATATTTTATATATCTAATCGGCATAGAATCGTTTTTTATGTAGCTTGTGTACTGGCTCATTCATATTTTATTGAATTACTTGTCTATGATTTTATCTACTTCGCCATAAAATCCTGGCAATACTTGGGCGGTTCGGTATAACCAAATTGCGTTTTGACCTTTTGTAAAATGACGATTTGGATTGCCATATGTTTTATCATTTATTAATATGTTACCAGTAATGTAAGGTGATTGTAGTATATACGTAACAATTTACTAGTTTTACTAACAGCTTCAACTATCTTATTGGGTGGTTGTTCCACACCATCAGCTGAAGTTCTGGAGATGAACTTTTCTTTGAAGGAAAGTATTGATTCTGATTCTTGTCAATTATATATCTGATCATTGTCATGATCTTATGATGATGTAGATAAAATCATAGACAAGTATTCTGATAAGTTTTTAATGAACCACAACACTGGTATCCTTTTATAATATAAGCTCAGCCCTTAGAAATAAGAGCTGAGCTTTTGGTTTTATTATAAGGACTTTAGTTTTGATTATAATAACGATTTAGTTTCTACTTGGATGGATGAGGCATGTACTGGTACAGGCTCATTGCAAGTGCATTGATCGGCATGGTCTGAAGCCATACCTTGCCGGGACCTGTTACTACTGTGTTGAACAGACCTTCACCGCCTAAGATGACATTGGCAAGCCCCTTTACCGTCTCGATCTGCATACTACAGGTTGCTTCCATAGCTGCAACATATCCGCTATCTACAACGATTGACTGTCCCGGAGCAAGGACCCTTTCCTGAACTGCGCCATCGATCTCAAGGAAGGCATAACCTGTGCCTGTATATTTCTGCATCAGGAATCCTTCACCTCCGAAGAATCCGGCACCAACTTTGTGCTGAAGGAAGATGTCCATATTTACAGACTCTGTAGAAGCAAGAAATGATGTCTTCTGAGCTATGATGGGAGCTTGTCCTATATCAAAAGCAAGGATATCTCCTGGGCTGTGCTTGGCAAGTGTGAGCTCGCCGGGCTGCTCTGCAATATAATGATTAAGCGCGATAGACTCTCCTACAAGTGCCTTTTTGAAAATACCACCAATACCACCTGTCTTGGTTTCCATTCTGATACCGCGACTCATCCATGCCATAGCACCGCTTTGGCATTTGATGGCTTCGCCGGCATTCATAGAAAGTGATAATACTGTAAATGGCTGACTCATTATCTGATACTGCATATCAATACCTCCATAGAAATAACGATCGCAACAATTATATTATATCGTTTATATAGATTATTTACTACGACTATTTTCATTTAAATATCAACTTGTATATGTTTTACCGTCAACTTATAATATACATACGGAGACAAAAACATAAACGTTTCATCTACCAAGTGAGGTCTATTATGAAAAAGCAAATAATTATCAAATCCCTGCTGCTTACCATAAGCTTAGGTGCTGTAATGACAACTTACGGATGTAGCAATACTGCTAAAGATACTACTGAAAATGCAGAAACTACAGATACCGAAACTTCACAGGAAAGCAACACTAATGACAGTTCAATCGCCACTGATAATTCTGAATCTGATGTAACTGATCAAGAAGCATCCAATACCGAAGATAGTGATACTTCCGAAGATTCTTCTAGCGGCGAAGCCGATCCCCAGGCTATCTATCAGCAGTTTTTAGATAATGAGCTTGAATTTAACGGACAGCTTTTTTCAGACAGGTACACTTATCTTAAAGAAGACTTCGAGCTGACTCCTGCCGGATATTACTATGACGTTGATGAAGACGGTGAAGATGAGCTTCTCATCTCAACCTTTTATTATGGCTTCGATATATATGATGTCAGAGATGGTGAACTCGTCCTTCTTGATTACGGAGATGGAACTGCTGATGCATGTTCAGTCTTTACCGGTGAAGGCCACACCTATGTAGCCCATAGCGACTTCCTCCATGCCGGAAGACAGGTTCTAACTCTTATAAGATATGATGAGAATGGTGATGTGGTTGAACTTATCTCACTTTCTGCCTTCTATGAAGATTCTGAAAGCGATACTTATGATGAAAACGCTCAGTTCTCATATAATGATACTGCTATAACTATGGCAGAATACGAAGAATATATGAATTTGTACCAGGCAGCCCCTGTTGAAGATATGAGAGCCGCAGAAATAGATGAATCTTTATTTGAATGAGGCTGCTGAATGCTATTGCCATAGACGTATAACAGGTTCATCTGCATATACGATGACCGGATGAAATATAAGCCCTGCGCTAAGTGCTATTGTCAGTATCTTTGTCAAAAAACTCTTTTTCATCTTCCAACCACCTCGCAATTATTGAAACCCATATGTTTTGAAAAAAAACACATAAAAAATACAGTGGAAATCCTTAGCAATTTCCACTGTATATACTAATAAAATATCGTTCATAAATAAGTATCTTTGAGTTACTTTTTATCAAAAAATCATTTTAGAGCTTAAGCTAACCTGATACTTCTCATGCAGCTACCTTATTATTATCAACTGTCTTTAATTCTGTATCTTCGATAAGTCCCCACTTAGCAAACCACTTATCCATAGGAAGTGCAAGGATTATTGCGATTACAGGCAGGTGTGCCAGACAGAATGCAAGACCTTCCTTCCAGGTAAGCGCACGTCCAAAGAGAATTATGATATGATAAGCATAGTCAAGTGACTCTGCAAGCGGTCTTCCGTTAGCTGTGTTGAAGCTAAGATCAAGAAGCCCTGAGAAGATAAGGAGTATTCCTGCAACGCAGATCTTAATGGACTGGCCTGGCTTGCCGCCGCCGAGTCTATGTGCAAATGCTACTGACATGATGATAAGCGGATAGCAAAGGAAATACAGGTTAGTATACATCTCGCCCTGAGCAGGTGTATCAAGTGTTCCAAAGATTCCGTAGTAACTTGCTCTTGGGATTATCAGCATCAAAAATGGAAAGAACGGAAGCGCTGCAAGGATATAACCAAACTTAAGCTTGTTAGGGAAAAAGCTTACACCAAGAACTGCCGCAAAGAATACCACGAACTTAACAATAAGCCACCAAAACTCATCGATCTGTGACTGATGAGGAAGGAAAAACCAGATAAGAAGCGCTCCAACTCCCCCGATAGCCATTGATACCAACCATAAATACTTCTGCAAAAATTTTTTCATCTCTTTCTCTCTCCATTCATTTTTTATTTTTTTATGATTCTTTATTAGCCTCATATAGCGCCTTTATTCCTGTGACAGCATCTGGAATTTGGCCTTTTGATCCTTGGAGATCTTTACTCCAAATACCGACTGCTTCATATACAGGATCTTTAGCATCGTACAGATTCCAAAATACTGATTGTATTTGTCTATCATATAGCGAAGGTTCATGGCACTTTGCTCACGCTTACTGTCAAAATTGCTCTCATGCATCAAGTGATAATTGTTGCCCTTAGTGGTATATCCATAGCGAACACCTTTAAGATAAAGGCGGATTCCAAGATCCAGATCTTCATGCCCCCATTTGGTAAAAAAGCTGTCAAAGCATCCAACATCCAGAAGCGCCTTGCGATCTACTGACACATTGCCTGTAAAGAAATTCATCCATCTTACAGGGCTGTTTGCTCCGTGGCCAAAAGCATATATCTCGATTTCGCCATTTTGTTCACAGTAATCAAAGAGATTCGTAGTATCCTCATAATAATGAACGATGTCAGATTCCTTCATGAACAATTGATTGCGCTGGCCTAGGACAACTCCGTAGCCTTTTTCATGAAGCTCAAGGTGCGCTTTGACATATCCGGGATTAACAAGCCTGTCATCATCAAGGAAAAAGACCACATCTCCGGTAGCAGCCTTGATCCCCATATTTCTGGCTCTTGCTCTTCCTACGTTACGTTCGTTTATGATCTCAATAGGCTTATACGAAAGTTTGAGCTTATGGAACTGATCTATGACCACCTTATCGCATCCGTCAAAGACCACTATCACTTCAACATTCTCATCAACCTCAGGTTCTAACGCCTTTAACGCAAGTCTTAGGCGTATGAGCTTATTGTACGTAGGGATTATTATACTTACTTTTTTCATGCCCCATTCCTTCCATTACCATTTCTATGATTTTTATAAAAAGAATAATCTTATTTCGAAATCCTTTTTAAAAGAATTCTTCTTTATCTTTCTTTTTATTTAAATAATCTCTTTGATTTATAATTCAAGTCTTGCCTTTAATGTATAGAACCTGATCGCACTTCCAAGTACTCTGTCATCCGGGAACTTATGTTTTAAGTATTTGAGATTCTTAAGTTCCTCCTTGGATTTCTGGCTCTTAACATGTGAGTGAAGAAGGTGATAGCAGACGATACTATTGTCCTGATAATAAGGGACATTCAGTTTTGCAAGCCTATATCCTATATCAGTATCTTCATATCCCCATCCTTTAAAACCTTCATCAAAGCCTTTGATCTCATTTATAAGAGATCTGTCTATAGATACATTGCCTGTGATAAAGGCCATAAAGCGGTATTTAGCTCTTGGCTTTTTGATAAATATTTTTTTGATATTGTAGTAAAACTCCTTTTTGCTATGATCAGCTACAAATGAAAGCACATCTCCAAGATTCTTTTCCTTCATAAGATCGAGAAGTTCAAATTCGGTAACCTTAGCATCCATGCGCTCTCCAAGTACTACGCAGGGTTCATCTCCATGCCTTTTCATATGACCTTTGATGAAGTTCTTCTCTGTGAGTCTGTCATCATCAAGGAATATGATGACATCACCCGTTGCTCTGGCTATTCCAAGGTTTCTTGCTGCGGCGCGCCCGACATTTTTTTCACTGATGACTTTTTGGATATTCATCTTCCAAGTGAAAGTGTTGAATTCATCGATAGTCTCTTTGGTGCAGCCATCGAATACTACAAGGACCTCTGTGTTTTCGTCGACCTGCGGTTCCAGACATTTCAAAGTCAGATATAGTCTGGAATTTTTGTCTTTGGTCGGGATGATGATGCTACATTTCTTTTCCATCTCTTATATCTCCATTCTTAATAAGATCTTGATCACTGTCTGATCTCTTTTGGCTATTTCAGATCAAAACTGTTTGGTCAATTGATCAAAGCCATATCATACGAAATATGTCTGAACAAAGCATATTGCAATCAGTATCAGCGCCCAGAAAACAAGGCAGCATCTTATAGGCCTGTCTTTATAAATGATCATCTCCGGACTTCCTGTGAGTTCTGACCCGTTGTTCAGATAATGATATCTGAAAACGCCAAGAAGTAGCAGCGGCATGGTAAGTACCAGGTATTTGATCATAGTTGTGTACACGAAGATGGCGTAAGACATGATGGTACAGGCCATGAGCATGACGATGAGCTGGTCCAGCTGTGAGGTAGAGCAGCCCTTTAATGACTCTCTGAACTCACCGGAGTTACCTCCCATGGTCTTAAGTTCGTTGCAGCGTTTTCCAACTCCTATAAAGAGAGTCAAAAATGCCACAAAGAATATAAACCACATGGTGCATGGGTCGCTGATAGGCTTTCTGAGAACTTTAAAACCGGCACATAGTCTTAGTATGAATCCCATAGAAATAGTAAACACATCTACAAACATTATCTTTTTTAGCAAAAAAGAATACGCGATGTTCATAATAAAATAGCCAAGAATAATGAGAGCAAGACCCGGATTAAAAAAGGCAGCTCCTGCTACTCCTGCTATAAGAAGGATCCAGCACAAAATACGTGCAGCTCCAAGCGGCACAGCTCCTGATGCTATGGGTCTGTTTCTTTTGACAGGATGAGCTCTGTCCTTGGACACATCTACGATGTCGTTCATGATATAAACAGCAGAGCTTACCAGGCAGAAAAAGAACGCACCCAAAGCACAGCTAAGCACCTGACTTACAGATGGCATAGCAAACAGAAAGAGTAATGGAACGAAAACAAAACCATTCTTGATCCACTGCTTCATTCGGATTAATTTAAGGATAAGTCTAAAGAAGCTGACATTTTCGGAACAAGTGAGATCATACGGGGAATCTGCGATAGCACTGTCCGGCTGCAATTTGGTACTTGTTACGGTGGAAATCATTGCACATTCTCCTTTACAATTTGGACTGTTAAATTGGTTCATACCTTCTATGATCAGATGACCGATCGCCGCATGCAGGTTTTTGGGCATCTGGTCTATAGAAGTTTTGATTTATATCTCATTAAACGAATAGCGCTCTTCTTCGGGCTCGCTGATTCGCAAAGTTCTCCGATATCTTAAGACTAGCAGAACTGCCAGAATCGCCTGATTGACAGTGAATGAAACAAAGCCTCCTGTAAGACCGAAAAGTCTGGTGCAGACATATGAGATAAGAAGAAGGAATATAAAAGGTTTGCCAAGGATTCCAAAAGATGTCCTTGCACCAGTCTCTCCTTCGATCACAAGGAGTGAATTAAAGAAATAGTATATGCCCTGGAAGGCGATGCCAGCTGCTTCTAATAAGATGTAGCCCCAGATGATGGGATACTGCTCTCCGTATGCCATAAGCAGAGCTACAAGAAGCGTAGCTGTTCCTCCTCCAAGTACCAGCAGTATAAGAGGCATAAACTTAAAAACATTGCCCACAAGACGTTTTATGTTAACGCCGTGATTGATAAGCGTCGGCAGCATTACTGCCGCAAATATGTCATTATAAAAAACTGAAAAATATATCCTGATATTGGCCTGATATGAGCTGAATATCCCTGACTCATACTCCGGCCTAAGTGCTGAAATGATGCATATGTCAGCTGTGTTAAGGCCTGTCGTAAGAAACCAGCTGAGCATATAAAATGCTCCAATCCTGAATATGTCTTTGGCAACATCTTTTCTAAAAACAAACTTTACTGCTCCGAGTTTGTATATAGAAACAAGCAGGACTATAACCTGTCCTAAGACGTTGCAGGTAATATAAACATAGATACTTATCTTATGAAACAAGATAATGGAAAAAATATAGCCTGCCAGCATGAAGATACTGCCCACAGTCTTGGCTATTCCAAGCCTGAAAAACTTCTCGTCGACTTTGAGGATCGTGTCGGCAAGAATACAGCTGTTAGTAGCAATTGCCAGTGCGATTGCCAAAAACCAAGAATTCGGAGTAAGGTTTGGAAAGCGGCAAATGATAGGCGTAGCCATATATCCGATCACGGAAAGTCCAAGGCACAAAGAAAAGTTCCCGATAATAACAGTGCCAAGTATCTCCTTCTTATCATCAGCTGATGATTCTGGCAGGATCTTAAGCAAGGTGTTGTTAACGCCCATGATAAGCGGAATGACCAGAATATTACTAAGGCTGAATACAAGGTTGTATTCTCCCATAAGCTCTACTGTTAATGTTCTTCCTGCAAGGATTGTCACTACAAGATTGGTCAAAAGACTGATACCGCGGAATGCGAACAATAGTAAGAAATTTTTGACAAATAATATTAAAGTTGTTGATTCCCCTCTCCCCATAGAACGCATACATAAATCCCCCCAGATCAGCATGTATACCTTTAATGTGTTAACTATTCAATTAGTATAGTTCAACTGTTACTCAGTATATACTTAAACGTTTTCGCTGTCAATACAAAAATTTCATTTTCCGTAAAAATATTATGAATATCACGTATATACTGGATTCGAAGGGATTTTATTATCGATTTTCAGAATGCTTAAAACGGCTTATTTTAAGAGAATCAACACATTTCACAAAAATATATTCGTAATTTTGTATAAAATTAGTTTAGAGTGGGAACTATCGCTAACGTAAACGTTTTCGTTTTTATTTTGATATAATATCTTGGATCGATACCTAATAAGAACTTAGGGCAATCAGACACATCACTAATTTAAGCAAAAAATAGTCCATAGCGAATAGAAGTACATGGATGTACTTCTATTCCAAAAGTTTAATCGTCCAGCAAAAACTCTGATAAGACAGCATTACTGACTTCAAGACCTTTTTCTGTAAGTTTTATATAGCCATCATAAGTTTTTACAAGACCTTCCTTGGTCAGCTTATCAAGCGTATTTCCATACACCGCATCAATCGGTCTTCCAAATTTGCTTTCAAAATCCAAAATAGCTACGCCTTCATCCATTCTAAGGCCGAGGAACATAGTTTCTTCCATGCAGGCTTTGATGCTGAGTTTATCATACTCTAGCAATGGCCTTGTACTGTATTTAGATGATATTTTTATTTCAGCAGCATCGGTATTATCTGTATCAGTATTATCCGTATCATCTGAGGGAGGATAACATATATCTATACCCTCCCAATATTTACAATAGGTATTAATATCATCTGTATTGGTAAAGCGCTCATCATCTACCATACCTGCAGCTCCAATGCCAAATCCCAGATAATCCGCCCTCTTCCAGTATGCCTTGTTGTGATAACATTCGTAGTCACCATCATCTCTTGCATAGTTAGACACTTCGTATCTGTGATATCCGTTTTTGGTAAGGATATCTATAGTTTCTTCGTACATCTTGCGCTCTTCTTCTTCCGTGGGAAGAGGCTTTACCAAACGCACTTTACCAATCTCTTTTTCCGCTGCTTCTTTATCATCCTCACAAGGGTTCTTTAGTACAACGCCTTCTTTAACAAGCTCATCTTCTATGTCATACAGATCTCTATCTATTACATCCTTATACTTGTCATAAAAAAGCGTACCCTCTTCAATGATAAGGCTATAGGCTGATATATGCTCAGGTCTAAGCTCTATGATCCCTTTAAGGGTATCTGTATAAGACCTAACGCTCTGCCCAGGGAGAGCGCTCATAAGGTCAACGTTTATATTATCAAAGCCTGCTTCTCTGGCAGCACTAAAGGTCTCATAGAAGGTTTGACTGTCATGTATTCTTCCAAGTTCTTTAAGTTCGTCATCATTAAGAGACTGACAGCCGATGCTGAGCCTGTTTATCCCGGCTTTTTTATATACAGAAAGGCTTTCAGGCGTGGCAGTACCTGGATTCATCTCCATAGTGATCTCTGCGTCTGCAGCCACGTCATAGTTTCTTCTGACAGCATCAAAGATCTTTACTATCCATTTAGGATCTACCGATGACGGTGTGCCTCCTCCAAGGAATATACTTTTTACATATGGTGCATATCCCTTGTCTTGCAGCCATGCTGCGCCTCTTTCTATCTCCTTTATAAGAGCTTTCAGATATCTTGTCTGAACATCTATAGCCGCAGGAAAAGACAGAAAATCACAATAATTGCACTTACTGACGCAAAAAGGTATATGTATATAAATTGAAATATTTTTATTATTATCAGTACTTTGTTCTAGTTTTATATTATCGTCCATATCTAACCTCATGCCGTGAGCAAAGTAAGCGGCTAATGGTTCATAGTCAAAAGGATCAAAAGATCATAAATCCCATGATCCTTTGATCCTACTTTATCATTTTGACTCGTCAAGTTTAAGAACATTAAGGAATGCATTCTGAGGTATCTCTACGCTACCAACCTGACGCATCTTCTTTTTACCTTCCTTCTGTTTCTCAAGGAGTTTACGCTTACGGGAGATATCACCACCATAACACTTGGCAAGTACGTCTTTACGCATAGCCTTGACGGTCTCTCTTGCGATAACTTTGCCACCAACCGCAGCCTGGATCGGAATCTCGAACAGGTGCCTCGGGATCTCTTCTTTGAGCTTCTCGCACATCTTGCGGCCTCTTTCATAAGCTCCGTCCTTGTGTACGATAAAACTTAAAGCATCAACATTTTCTTTGTTTATAAGAATATCAAGCTTAACAAGTGTTGATGGCTCATATCCTTTGATCTCATAGTCAAAAGATGCATAACCACGTGATCTTGACTTAAGTGCATCAAAGAAGTCATAGATGATCTCGTTAAGTGGCAGCTCATATTTAAGGATCGCTCTTGTCTGCTCTACATAATCTGTTGAAAGGTACTTACCTCTTCTCTCCTGACACAGCTGCATGATAGATCCGATATACTCGGTTGTTACCATGATCTCACCATTTACAATGGGTTCCTCGATATGATCTATCTCAGAAGGATCAGGGAGGTTTGAAGGATTGGTCAGGTCAAAAGATGTACCGTCTGTCTTATATATCTTGTAAACAACGCTAGGGGCTGTTGTTACAAGGTCAAGGTCATATTCTCTTTCAAGTCTCTCCTGAATAACCTCAAGATGAAGAAGTCCAAGGAATCCGCATCTAAAGCCAAATCCAAGAGCCTGTGATGTCTCCGGTTCATAGAACAAAGATGCATCGTTGAGCTGGAGCTTCTCAAGAGCATCACGAAGTTCAGGATATCTTGCAGAATCAGCCGGATAGATACCGCAGTAAACCATAGGCATAACCTGTTTGTATCCCAGAAGAGCCTCATCACATGGCGTATCAGCCGATGTAACTGTATCACCAACACGTGTATCCTGAATATCCTTGATAGATGCGGTAAAGTAGCCTACCATACCTGCAGAGAGCTCTTCACAGGGAATGAACTGTCCAGGTCCAAAGTAACCTACTTCTACAACCTCTTCTACGGCACCTGTCTGCATGAACTTAACTTTCATGCCTTTTTTTAAAGTACCATCCTTGATCCTTACAAATACGATAACGCCTCTGTAGGGATCATATACAGAGTCGAATATAAGAGACTTAAGGGCAGCATCAGGATCTCCTGAAGGAGCAGGGATCTTATGAACTACTGCTTCAAGGACGTCATCTATACCAATACCGTTCTTGGCAGAGATAAGGGGCGCATCCTGAGCTTCTATGCCTATAATATCCTCTATCTCATCCTTAACTTCCTGAGGCTGGGCACTGGGAAGATCGATCTTGTTGATAACAGGGAATACGTCAAGATCATGATCAAGTGCAAGATACACATTGGCAAGAGTCTGAGCCTCTACGCCCTGAGTAGCATCTACTACCAGTACAGCACCGTCACAGGCAGCAAGTGATCTACTTACTTCGTAGCCAAAATCGACATGACCTGGTGTATCTATCATGTTGAAGATGTACTCTTCTCCGTCATTTGCCTTATATACCATACGTACAGCCTGGCTCTTTATAGTGATGCCACGCTCTCTTTCGATATCCATATTATCAAGTACCTGGGCGCTCATCTCTCTTTGAGTCAGTACTCCGGTTCTTTCTATAAGACGATCTGCAAGAGTGGATTTACCATGGTCGATATGTGCCACTATACAGAAATTTCTGATTTTGCTTTGATCTATTGCAGACATTTAGTTCCTCACTTCATGTATAAGATTAATATCGCAGGTTTGCAACTAAGGCGGTGCATTCGATATGCCTTAAATAAAGGATCGGCAAGGCAATCAATCGCACCAAATCTATAAAGTTTAGTTGTAAATCCTAATAGCTACGTTATAATATATCATGGATATAGCAAAATTTCCATGCAAAATCCTCAATTTACTTGACATTAGGCTCAAATTAATCTAAACTATATCCCGTATGTGAGCATTCGCTGTCCGTGTCCGGTCTGGATGTTCATCTCTATAAATAAAACAATAATTGAATTATATTATTCGGAGGTAATTATGGCTAATATCAAATCCGCCAAGAAGAGAGTTATCACAAGCGCAAAGCGTGCAGAGCGTAATCAGGCTGTTAAGTCTGCTGTTAAGACAGAGATCAAGAAGGTAAGAGCTGCTATCGAAGCTGGCAATAAGGAAGAGGCTGCTAAGGCTCTTGTTAATGCTACATCTGCTATCGACAAGGCTGAGTCTAAGGGCGTATTCAAGAAGAACACAGCTTCTCGTAAAGTTTCTCGTCTTGCTCAGGCTGTTAACAAGATGAACTAATAGCTTTATAGATATTGAATTTCAAAAGACTCAATCATCCCCTCTGATGATTGAGTCTTTTTTCTTCTAAATGTTTGACATACCACATCTATCAGCAAGTTGCTGTCGAGAAAGATTTTGATCTTTTCTGACATTTTTAACCTTTATTCTTACCAATATGTTATTCATAGCCGCTCTTAGCTTAACTACTTTCCTTGAGAATCAATGACCATATCCCAGAACTGTTTAGCGACCATAGACAGATCACTATTGGCATTTTTGACAAGGACATAGCCAACTGTCACATCCGGATCTACTATCTTCTTTATCACGACGCCTTTATTCACATACCTTGCCGCGGATGCCGGGTATATGGCTATTCCAAGGCCTTTTGCTGTAAGTTCATAGGCATTTAGCATATGCGCCATCCTGCAGATTATCTTAGGTTCACATCCAAGAGGAGCGAACCAGTTCTCTATTTCTTTCCTTCGAGACCGCCTTGACGGTATGATAAGATCATAAGGCGCAAGTTTTTTAAGTTCTATGGTATCGCCCTTGCCTCTTGCAAGAGGGTGATCTTTGGGGATGATCGCAACCCAGGGCTCTTCATATATAAGTCTTCCATCAAGACCTTCCTCATCATAAGGAAGCGTTATAATACCAACTTCATTAAGTCCTGATAAGACCCTTTTTATAACATCATCAGAGTTACCATTCCAGACTTCGTACTCAACAAGCGGGTTCTTATCTTTAAAAGCAGATATCCATTCCGCTATAAGGCTAGGAGCACGCCCTTCTACAGTAGCAAGGTAGAGCCTTCCTGTTAAGCCGTCTCGCATGTTGATGATATCCTCAACAGACTGATCAGCTAATTGCCTTATCCTGCGCGCATATTGAAGGAACTTCTCTCCGGACTCTGTAAGGGTAAGTCCTCTTGCCTTACGAATAAAAAGTCTGGTGTTAAGCTCTTCTTCCAGATCACGTATCTGGCGGCTTAAAGGAGGCTGAGCTATACTGAGCTTCTCCGCCGCTTTAGTAAAGCTTCCCTCTTCTACTACTGTTAGAAAATATCTGATATGCCTAAGTTCCATATATTCTCCCTCGATCAGAGTATCATATGTATTACCGCCTAACTTGGTAATATCAACTCAAATATCTCTTCATTGTCATAAAATCCCAACAACTATGGATTTACCTTTGGCTTTATTAGTAGTGTATCAGCCCATATTCTTGTAATCTGATCATAAATTTATAATACATCATCAAGGTATTAGCCATACCTTATAGGTATATCTATACCACTAATATATGTATTATACAATAGCTTCTGCTGATGTTATCATAAAATCGTAAAGAGAAGTTTTAATAGTTGTAACTACTGAAGTTGTAACTACCGTGTATAAAAAAGGAGGATTTTGATCATGAAAAAATTACTCAGAAAAATCGAAAGTTTCCTTGAAGAAGTTTATAAGCTGGATCGCAGTGCTATCTAATGGTGCATGAATCTAAAGCCCCCTCTAACACCCATAGTAATCAGACTTCTGGGTCTCCTCAAGGAATTAATAGTCCTCACATAATAAAAAGGTTGCCTTCTCATTATATAAGGCAACCTTTTTATTATGCGGAAATCAATTGAATATCAAACTGTTCTGGCCCATGTGATCCCGTAGACAGATTCCATAAGCTTACGGATCTCGTTCATCATAACATTGCAGGCAGAATTCTCATCACCAAAGTGCATGAGACCGATCTTCTGCTTCTTATCTTTGAAGAACACATCCCATCCGTCAGAAACCTGTTCTATACAGATGCGGTTCTTGTGTTCTCCGCCAATCTTATAAAGTTTCTTAGGTACAAGATGTTCCTTAAAAAACTCTTTCAGCTCGTTTGTTGTCATACTCTGCTCCCTCCTACGACTATGAATTATCACACCAATATTATGGCGATACATTTTGTAAAATTAATTTACATGAAAGTTTTTAATTACTTTCTAATGTAGTTTTCATTACTACATATAATATATCACCATACTAGATGCTTGTCTAGTGTGCTGACTCGTTCATATTTGATCAAATTACGCAGTATATAAATTCATGGACAAATAATTTGATCAAACATAAATGAGCCAGTACACTATTCCTCCACAAG